>Ga0210384_10000131_pt1 | contig 113464 bp, 106 predicted proteins | sample IncBWH2MmetaG_FD_160574 | JGI IMG/M metagenome (GOLD analysis project Ga0210384, IMG submission 160574) | Forest soil microbial communities from Barre Woods Harvard Forest LTER site, Petersham, Massachusetts, United States - Inc-BW-H-2-M | ecosystem: Environmental > Terrestrial > Soil >... | reverse complement strand
CGTCTCTGTGGGCGATGACTTGGACCCATCGCAGATGCTCGGCTTCGAGTACATCGCGAACATCCTCGGCAAGTCCGTGCAAGTGGTCAGCACGAGTTACGGATCGTGCGAGTACCGGTCGGACCCGTTTGATCGCGATGGGACGGCGGCCGCCGTGCAACAGGGGACCTTAGAGGGCCAGACCTGGGTGGCTGCGACGGGCGACAACGGCTCCGATGATTGCGGACCGAAGTTCTTGCACACCCAAGTAGATTTTCCAGCGGAGATTCCCGAGGTTGTGGCTGTCGGTGGCACGTCGGAGAATCCACCGGTCCTGTTCGGCAACGCGACTGGTTACGGCCCTGAGTATGCGTGGAACGACACCGGTTGCCAGCCCGCGATCACAGGCGGCGCAAGCGGCGGCGGCGTGAGCAAAGTCTATCCGAAGCCGGCCTGGCAGAAAAACGTAACCGAGAACGACGGCGCCCGCGATATGCCGGACATCGCGGCCCACGCAGACCTATATCAACAAACGCAATTTCCGTCCACGTGCCCGGCGATCGGCGGCTACTACGTCGACTACGCACTGCAGTGGCAGGCGCTGGCCGGCACGAGCGCGGCTGCACCATTTTGGGCTGGAATCTTTGCGGATATCTCGGCGAAGGAACTCGGCAATCTTGGGCTGGTCTCGCCAGAGTTGTACAAGCTGAAGAATTCAGCCGGTTATCATCAGATCACCGTCGGCGACAACACGTTCCGCAACGTGCCGGGCTACAAAGCCGGGCCCGGCTACAATCTCGTGACCGGATTAGGCTCGCCCGACGAAGCGCAATTCGTCGCGCTCTACTCCGAGTCGCTGCCGCCGACGCCGAAGCCGACCTCGTTCCCGGCGCCGCAGCCGCACCCGTCGAACACGCCAGTCGCGCAACCGACAAGCCGAGCTTTTGTTCCGGTCTTTCTCGATTTCCCGAAGAAGCAACAGGATGTGGTCGTTTTCGACGCCACCGTCGCCACGCAAGGCGCTGTGGTGCAGACGATCAACGGAGCGCTGAAACCGATCGGTATCGCGTTCAGCAGCACCGGGAAGACGATCTACGTGCTCGAGGAGGGCGGCGAGATCGATACGATCGATACAACGCGCGCGCCGTATCGATTCAAGAAGAACGTGCTCGACAGTCTTGCGATTCCCGCGAATAGTTTCGCCGTGACGAGCACGACCGCGTACGTCACGGACTGGGCGAACAAAGACCTACACTACCTGCCGCTGACCGGCGGAACGGTCAAGACGATCGCCCTGGCCAGTAATCCGACGAGTATCGTGCCGAACCCACACGCCACCGCGCTCTACGTGGCGGATAGCGCCAGCAATTCGATCGACGTCATCGATTCGAGCGCGAATAAGTTCGTGCAGACGCTCAAAGTCGGCATGAACCCGCTTTCGATCGCCGTCAATCACGCCGGCAAAGAAGCGTACGTCGCCAACGCCGGCGATGGGACGATTATTCCCGTGAACGTGAGCGGTTCGATCGCGTCGCTCGGGAGATCGGTATTCGTCGGCGGAGAGCCGACGGCGATAGCAATCAGCGCCGACGACTCGCTAGCCTTTGTCACCAACTTGTTCTGCCCCGCGAGCGCGGCTCAATGCTTTGGCGGCGGTAACTCTTCAAACGGCGTAGTTGAGATTTTGACTCTGAAGACGATGCCGATCGGCGTCGAGTGTTGCATTCCAGTCGGGCAGCTGCCAGTCGCAGCCGCCTTCGAACCGACGGGCCACTACCTCTGGGTTATCAACCATGGTGACAGCACGGTAAGCATCATCGACTCGTTCACCAATACGGTGGTGAAGACGATGCCATCGGGCGCGCCGAACCTCGCATCGTGGGGCTCGTCGGGGTCGTTTGTGACCGCGGTACCGTAATTGGACGGCAAGCTTTTTAGAGGCGTCGTCGATGCACTCGTCAACTGTGCGCCGCTGTTGCGAACGAAGGCGCGCGGGGGAAACGTAGGTTCAGGCTAAACTGGGGGGCGCATGATCTTAGCGTTGTTCGCAGTTCTCGCGCTTGGAACTCCAGGTGTTCAAACGGCTTCGGGCACGTCATCCGAGCGAGCGCTGCTTTCTCCCCACATGTATCGGGGCCAAGTTTTAACTTGGTTTGCTACCATTTCAGACATCCCGACCGAATGGGGACGTTCCAAAGGCTTCCGCCCGTCTTCACGTTCCATTTTGTTGGCGTGTTCGGTGACGGGAGACACCCAACGCGGATATGCAGTGTCGAGACGAGTCCGTTCCTTTCTGGTCGAACAACCGCATACGCCAGTTCTGGAACACCCCGCCATCATCGTCAAGGGTACACAGGCATTCAAGGCCGACGGCACGCCGCTTAACACCGACCCGATCTGCTTGTTCTACTCGCCTGAAATGTATGGCGACCCGCCGGCAAAGATAGAGGTAGGGACGACCTGGCGCTATCGACGCCCGCTGAGTTTCGGCTTCCTAGGCGGCCTTCAGGTGGTTACGGGCGTCACGAAGCTCGACGTCCAAAAGAACTTGGTTACCTTACACATAGCCACCAACTATGGTGGCTCAGCCACGCTTATCGACATGACCATCGCAGCCGGCGGCCTGATTGAGACAGAGGTTGACCGTTCTGATTCATTTTGGAGATCCAGAGCATTCCCAAACACGATTGATCACCCGACCGAAATCACATCGTGGGCTATTCAGCATCGTACGCTTGCGGGGCTTTGGGCTTACCCGCCGTCGGACCCAGTGCCGTTTAACTTACAAAATCCGCCGGACATTTTCAATCCGAACGGCAGGTTCATCAGCGTCTGGCGTTTGCCAATCGGGTCGGGAATCACGCTTGTTCGCATTTGGCACTTCGGCCCGTTCGCTCTTGAAAATATTTTGGCTATCTGGCCTAACCATCGCGACGTATTCTTAACTCGCGACGTCCTCCTAATCCTCGGAAGTGTTCTTCTCGTCCTATTGCTCGGCCGAGCCGTGATGATGGCGCTTCAGATGCGGTCAGCCCAAACTGTCGCGTCGCCCCCGCTCAAGCGGCGCCTCATGGCCCTGCAAGTCGTTTTGGCGTTGCTTGCGGCTGTTAGTCTGCTGTGGTGGATCTACAGTTGATCAGGTAAGGCCGGGCCCGCAGGAGCGCGATCCACTCGCAAGGTTAGGTCACGCGCGAAATTGCATTTCTTATTGGCACAAAGGAGTCCGCGGGAGATTGTCCGTCTTCGAGGCGCCGGCGCAGCGGATCGAGGTATCGCGCTTCGTCGGGCGCAACGAGCTCTAGGCCTTTCATAGAAAGTTTCGCCGCATCTCGTGCAAGTGCGAGGACGTCAACGCCATCGCCAGACGCTCCCAGAGCTCGCGTGGCAATGTCGTGCTGAAGCCCAATAAATTTCTGTGCACTCAGTGCCGGGGCGAGGTCTAACGCGGCGTCGAGCGCGGCCGAATCCCAGGTCAGGCCTTTCCAAAATGCGATCAACGCTAGGGCGTCTTCCGCAGGACCGCAATCGGCGCTGCGCATCTCCACATATCCCGGTCGGATGCGCGCCTCGGTGAAGATGGTGCTTAGGACATCGGTGAAATCAGAGAGCGTCGCGTCACGAAGTTTGCGCATCGTCCGGCCGCCGCCCGGCTCGAAATGCCCGTCGCGATCCACAAATATAAGCGGTGTCGAGAATACACGCTCGACGAACGCCTCGAGCGAGAAGATCGGCGCCAACGCGCTCGAGTGCACACCGGATCGATCGGGATCCGTTTCAAGCCACGCGGCGTAACGCTCGGATTTGCGGCCTGTGGCGACGCCGTCGGCGAACGGGGAATTGGCGAACATGGCCGCCACGATCGGCCCGAGCCGATTGCCAAGGACGAATTTCTTGCCGAGATCGATCTCGTCGCTGTAGTCGATGCTCGTCTGGATGGACGCGGTTCGGGTCATCATATCCCATGCGCGGACCCCGCGCGAGTGCAGATATGGCTTCATCACAGTGTAGCGCCGCTTGTGTATCCACTTCTGCTCGTCGAGACGTCGCAGCGGATCGAAACCTATCGCAAGAAAGTACAAACCCAGCTCATCGCCGATAGCGACCAAGTCGGCGAGATACGCACGAAGATCGTCTTCGATCTCATGGAGCGTAGCGCGGGCGTTTCCTGAAAATTCGATCTGACCGCCGGGTTCAAGCGTAATACGACCAGCGGGGAGCGAGACCGCCACGATGTCGTCACCCTCGAGCTCCCATTTCGATGGATCGGGCGCGAGCCGTTCTAGTACGGAGCGGACCTGAGCCGGTGATATGCGCTGCGAATCGGGTACGGTATAGCCTATGAGTTCGAGTTCGAGCCCGGAAGACCAAGCGGCACGCGGCTTTGCGCCCGCGCGTAGGAACTCGGCCGCAGCGTCCACGCTTGTTTTGCCGAGCGGGCTGGCTAGGAAGGACCCTGCAGAATCCGCAAGTATATCCGACATGATTGTCTCGCCCACGGCCGATGAGCGCCGGGCTGCGCTCCTCAAGACCAGGGCGCGCACGTTCCAACTCTTCGACCTAGCCACCTCCGAGGACGTCCTCCATCAAGCCCCGCTGCCGGGCTTCCGGCCCGTGCTCTGGCATCTCGCGCACATCGGCGTTTTCGAAGGTTACTGGGTCCTGCAGCAAGCGCTGAAGCAAGCCAGCATCGATCCGCGTTTCGACATCATCTTCGATCCGATCAAGACGCCGCGCGAAAATGCGAAGGTGCTTCCAACGCGCGCCGAGATGGAAGCCTATCTCACCGAAGTGCGCGATCGTGTGATGCGCGCGCTTGAGTCGACGGATCGCGCCTCCAATGGGAACGTGCTTCTCAACGACGGATACGTCTTCGATCTCGTCCTCGAACACGAACGCCAGCATCAAGAAACGCTCGCCGCCTTGCTCAATGCGATGCCGCACAACACAAAGCGCCCCGGGCCCGCCGCGCCGGTCGGTCTGCGGCGCTCGCCGCGCGGCGAGATCACGATCCCGGCAACGCGGGTGCGCATCGGCGGCACAGGCAAGTCTTTCGAATACGACAACGAGCTGCCGGCGTTCGACGTCGATGTCCCCGCTTTTCGCATCGACAGCGACCTCGTGACGAACGGAGAGTACGCCGAATTCATCGCGTCCGGCGGTTACACGCGGCGCGAGTTGTGGTCGGACGACGGTTGGAAGTGGAAGGAAGAAAACAATATCGTCGCGCCGCTCGGCTGGTCCGGTCCGCCGTGGTTCGAGCGGCGCTTCTTCGATGAAGGACCGCTGCGCGCCGATGCGCCGGTCACCGGTGTCTCATGGTTTGAAGCGGACGCGTACGCGCGATTGCAAGGTAAACGCTTGCCCACCGAAATCGAGTGGGAAGCGGCGGCGAGTTACGACCCCGTCACGGGCCGCAAGCGCCAATTCCCGTGGGGCGACGACGCGTTTGAAGCCGCGCGCGCAAACGCCGCGGTGTTGAAGTGGGCGACCACGCCGGTCGGCTCGTACCCCGCCGGCGATTCCGCGTTCGGTCTGCACGACGCGGCCGGCAATCTCTGGGAATGGACGTCATCGAACTTCCAAGGATACGCGGGCTTCACGGCCTATCCGTATCCGGATTATTCGCAGACTTGGTTTGACGGCGATCATCGCGTGGCGCGCGGCGGTTCCTGGTTCACCGACCCCGCGATCTTGCGCGCCTCGTTCCGCAACTTCTACCGGCGAAACTTCCGTCTTGGCTTCCTTGGTATACGCTGCGCGCGCGACGGCGCCTGACACCGCGCTCGCGCGCTCGATCGAGCGCTACAACGCGCTCTGTCTCGATCCGCAGGTCGTCACGCCCGCGCTCGTCGCCGGCTTTGCGGACAGCATGCGCGCCGCCGGACTCACGTTCGGTGGTAGGCTGCAATGCCGGTCGTTGCGGCCCGCGTTTATAACCAAAGAACGGCTCGCGGTGTTGCGCGGTGCGACGCATGCAGTTGTCGCAGCGCTCGACATCGTTGAACGCAAAGCGCTCGCGGACAGATCTTTTGCGCGTTCGCTCGGTCTGAGCGAAGCCGAAATCGACTTAGCCGCTATCGATCCGGGCTACAACGGCTCGACCGCGGTCTCGCGCCTCGACATGTACTTCGACAAGTTGCCGTTTGCGATCGAATACAACGCCGACAGTCCGGCCGGCATGGCCTACGAAGCCGGCCAGGCACGAATCGCGATGGACTTGCCGCCGATGCAGCGTTTCGCCGCCGAGCAGCAGGTCGATCACCTTCCGGTCGACGTTGCGCTGCGCGAATCGCTGCTTTCGATCTGGCACGAATTCCGCGAGCGGCGCGTGCCGCACGCGCCGCTATCGCCGACGATCGCGATCGTGGACATGGCCGACGCTCCGACCACGGCCGAATTCCATCTCGTCGCGCGCGACCTCAATGAGCATGGCGTCGCGGCGATCGTGGCATCGCCCGATGATCTGCGCTACGATGGGGTGGCGCTCTTCGTGGGCGATACGCGCGTGCACATGGTGTATCGGCGGCTGTTGGTGAGCGATTTCCTCGCCCGCTATGGCCTGGATCATCCGCTCGCGGCCGCGTACCGCCACGGCGGAACGTGCGTCGCGAGTTCCTTCCGCTGCAAGATCGCTCACAAGAAGCTGGCGCTGGCGGCGATCGTGGATCCGTCTAATCCGCTTCAACTAGACGAGGCCACGCGCGCGGCGCTATATCCGCTCATTCCGCCGATGACTCGTCTGAACGAAGAGACCAGGGTAGAAGCAATTGTGGCTCAACAACTGAGCGTGCTCAAACCGAACGACAACTATGGCGGCCGAGGCGTTGTGGTCGGTTGGGAGAGCTCGACTGACGAATGGCGCGCTGCGCTGGGTACAGCGGTGAAGGGCGACTACGTCTTGCAGATCCGTGCGTTGGCGCGCTACGAGATGTTCCCGATCTTCGATCCGGACGCGCCGGAGAAAGGCGCGCACCTCGAGCGTTTGCTCGTCGACTGCAATCCGTTCGTCTTTCGCAACGGAGAGCTCGGTGGATTGCTGACGCGGCTTTCGCCGACCGCCATCGTCAATGTCGCGCGCGGCGGGCAAGCCGTTCCGACGTTTGTGGTGGGGTAGGAAATAAAAACGAGGGCTGACATAAAGTCGGCCCCTTCAGTCAATCGGCCTTTCAGGCGCCTTGGTAGACGACCTCGATACGCAGACCGCTCGGGTCGCGCACCCACATCGCATAGTAATCGTCGCCGTATTCCGTCACAACGGCGGGCTCATCGTCGACTTCGGCGCCCATCTCGTCGAGCAGTTTGGCGCACTCATCCACCATGGCACGCGAGTCCGCGTTCAATGCTAAATGGTCGAAACCGACGCGGTGCTTGCCGTCGTATAAATCGTCGGCGGTGCTTTCGCCCTTGAGGACGATGATCTCAAAGCCCTCGCGTTGATATCCGAACGACTCGTCCTTGTCGAAGACGAGATCGAAGCCAAGCGCTGGCAGTAGCACGCCATAAAATTTCTTGGCGACATTGAGAGCATCAGTGCCGATGCTCAGGTGGTGGATCGGGTGTACCGGCATATCGGTGGGTAGGTCCGTTCATAACGAAGCGAGCGCGTGCGATGACGCGCCCATGCAAGGCGTTCCACATGGAGCGCACGCGCCTAGTTGCGACGCCGGGAACCGAGTATTCCTGCACGTTCGCGGCCAATCGGCCATTATCTCGCTAGGAGGAGACCACATGGACCATAGTCTCGTCACGACCGCGTTCGAACTGCCGGGTCATGCGATCACGCGAACGCTCGGACTGATCCGCGGCATCACGGTCAGGTCGCGCAGCGTGTTCGGCAATTTCGGCGCGGCCATCCAGTCGCTGTTCGGCGGGAACATTACGCTATATTCCGAGTTGTGCGAGCATGCGCGCATCGAGGCGTACGATATCATGATCCAGCATGCGACCGCGGTCGGTGCAAACGCGATCATCGGCGTTCGCTATGATGCGACCGAGATCGCGCCGGGCATCACCGAGGTGCTGTGTTATGGTACGGCGGTCACAGTAATGTAGTAGGACGAGCATCGATTGCCCAAACAGAACGAGGGCAAGACGAGAACGAGGGCCGACATAAAGTCGACCCCTTCAACCTCGCCCCTTCAACCGCGTTTGAGGGCTAAAGCCGATTTGAGAACCTTGATGCCCAGCAGCGCGCACTTCAGACGCACCGCCGAAATCGAAATGCCGAGATTCTCGAGCACCGCTTCGTCGCTCAACTGCTCAACCTCGGCGACGGTCTTGCCCTTGACCGCTTCAGTCAGTAGAGAAGCCGACGCTTGCGAGATCGCGCAACCGCGACCGGCGAAGCGAACGTCGTCGATCCGGTCGCCGGCGATCCGTACATCCATGCGGATGCGGTCGCCGCACAGCGGATTGTTGTCCTCAAACGTCGCGTCGGGATTTTCGAGCGTCCCCGCATTGCGCGGGTGGCGATAGTGGTCGAGGATGAAATCCCGATAGAGGTCGTCGACGCCGCCGAAGTCGTTCATGCGATGCCGAAGATGCCCTTGGCCTTCTCGATGCCGCGGATGAGCACGTCGATCTCAGGCGCCGTATTGTAGAGGTAGAACGACGCGCGGGTCGTGGCCGGCACGTCCAATTTTTCCATGAGCGGTTGATTGCAATGATGGCCCGCGCGCACGCAGACGCCCTCGCTGTCGAGTATCGTCGCCAAATCGTGGGCGTGTATGTCTCCGACGGTCATCGATATGACGCCGGTGCGATGTTCAAACGGCGGACCATAGATTTTCACCGCACTGACCTCGGCGAGCCGATCGAGCGCGATCCGTGTCAAGGCAAGTTCGTACGCATGAATCGCGTCCATGCCGACAGCTTCCAGGTAATCCACCGCCGCGCCCAAGCCGATGGCTTCAGCGATCGCGGGAGTGCCAGCTTCGAAGCGCGCCGGCACGTCGGCATACGTGGATGACTGGAGACGCACGACGTTGATCATGCCGCCACCCGTCATGAACGGCGGCATCGCATCGAGCAGCTCTAAGCGGCCCCAGAGAACGCCGATGCCGGTCGGACCGAGCATCTTGTGACCCGAGAAGGAGGCGAAATCGCAGCCCCACGCCTGCACGTCGACAGGCATGCGCGGCACCGCCTGACACGCGTCGACCACACTGATCGCGCCGGCTGCGCGCGCACGCGCCGCGAGCAACGCGACATCGTTCACCGTGCCGAGCGTATTGCTGACGGCGGTGAACGCAAAGATCTTCGCGCCGTCGAGCAGCGTATCGAGCTGCGTTAGATCGAGCAATCCGGAATCGTCCACCGGCACAAAGCGGAGCGCTGCGCCCGTCTCTTGCGCCAAGACTTGCCACGGTACGAGATTGGAATGGTGTTCCATCTCGGTGACCACGATCGCGTCGCCGCGCCGGACGTTGCGCCGGCCCCACGCGAACGCGACAAGGTTCAGACCTTCGGTCGCGTTGCGGACGAAGATGCACTCGGCCGCCGACGCCGCACCGATAAAGCGCGCGACTTTGCGCCGCGCCTCCTCGTAGGCTTCGGTCGCGAGCTCGCTGATGTGATAGACCCCGCGGTGGATGTTGGCGTGATAGCGCCGATAGTAGTCGTCCATCGCGCCGATGACTTGCAGCGGCTTTTGCGACGAAGCTGCGCTGTCCAAGAACACCAGCGGTTTGCCGTGCGGCCGCTCAAGCAAAATCGGAAAGTCGACGCGGATCCTCGCGACGTCGCCATCGCTCAGGCCCGGCGAAGCCGCAAGAGTTCGCGCGCTCACTCCGGCACCTCCACCGAGATCTCGTCGCCGTCAACCGTGACCGGATACGTCTTCACGGGGATGATCGCCGGCAAGCGCGTGGCCTGACCGGTGCGCACGTCGAAGCGCGCCCCGTGGCGCGGGCATTCGATCTCACAGCCGATGAGTTCACCTTGGTCGAGCGGTCCGCGGTCGTGCGTGCAAACGTCGTCGATCGCGTAAAACGTGCCCTCTTGATTGCAGAGGGCGATCCGCTTGCCGGCTGCCTCCACCACTCGAACGGTACCCGGAGCAACATCTCCATTTTTCGCAACGGCGATCTTCGGCACGGCTCTTAATGCGCGCCGAGCCGGCCGATGTGCGGCGCGACGAGATCACGGAGCGGCGCCACCAACCGATCGTCGCCGGCTTTGGCGAACACGTCTTGGAAGAAGCCTTCGGCGATGATCTTCGTGGCAGCGCCCGGCTCGATGCCCCGGCTCTCCAGATAGAACATCTGCTCTTCATCGATCGGGCCGACGGTGGCGCCGTGCGTGCAGCGCGCGACGTCGTCGATCAATATCTCGAGCTTGGGTTCGGTGTCCGCCCGCGCGCCGTCGGAGAGCAGCAGGTTGCGGTTGGCCTGGTACGCCTCGCTGCGCGGTGCGTCGTGGCCGATCGAGATAACGCCGGTGTAGCTGGAATGCGAGCGATCGTCGAGCGCGCTCTTGTACAACAGGTCGCTGCGCGTGTCCGGCGCGTGATGACCTTGCAGGGTCTGGAAACCGAACTGCTGATCGTCTTCGCCGAAGATGAGCCCGAGCATGTCGCTCTCCGCGCCGCGCCCTTCGAGGCGCACTTCCACGTCGGCGCGCGATAGTTTGCCGCCCATCGCGAAATTCAAAGTGATCAGCTTGGCGTTGCGGCCGATGCGCGCGCGCTGATGCGAGAACACGACAGCGTCACGCGGCGCGTTCTGCGCGTGGACATAGGTGAGCGACGCATCGTCGTCAACGTGGATGTCCACGATGCCGGCGGTCAGCCGGCCGGACAGCGCGTGGTTCTCGAGGATCGCGACGCGTGCGCCTTTGCCGACGTAGATGTCCAAGCGCGGGTACGTGCCCGCCTTCCAATCAACCACGATCGGTTCGGCGACGTGTGCGCCCGCCGGGATGCGGATCGCGCCGCCGGAGATCCAGAGCGCCTGGGCAAGCGCCGAGAAATGCTCGATGGAATGACCGGTGTCGATATTTGCGAGCGCGGGTGCGCCAGTTAGTGCCGCCGCCTCGAGCGTCTGCACGACGATGCCCCGATCGGCGTCCGCCGCGGAAAGGCGGATCTCGCAGACGGAGCGTTCGGGCTCCACGGGCGAGAGATCGATGCCGTCAAGCCGTGTGCGGCGCCAGCCTTGGCTGCGCTCACCGGGCACCGGAAAGCGCTCGAATTTCTCAAACGCGGCAAGCCGCGCTTCGAGCACCGCCCTGGGCTCCGACGAATGCTGCTGGGAGAGCGCCTCGATGCGCGCGCGATCGGGCGTGAACGGGGTGAGGGTCTGCGTGGTCATGCTTACCCGACGGACCCTTCCATCTCTAAAGCGATCAGACGGTTGAGCTCGACGGCGTACTCCATGGGGAGTTCCTTGACGAACGGCTCGAAGAATCCGTTGACGATCATCGTGGTGGCTTCGACCTCGGTCAGGCCGCGGCTCATCACGTAGAACAGCTGTTCTTCGCCGACTTTCGAGACCGTGGCCTCGTGTTCGATGCGCACGTCCTGCGCGTCGATCTCCATGGTCGGATAGGTATCCGAGCGAGATTCCGGATCCATGAGCAAGGCGTCGCAGCGTACGTTGGACTTGACGCCGTGGCAGCCTTCGTGGACCTTCACGAGTCCGCGATACGTGGTGCGGCCGCCGCCCTTGCTGACGGACTTGCTCGTGATGATCGACGTGGTGTTCGGAGCGGCGTGGATCATCTTCGATCCTGCGTCCTGGTGCATGCCGGAGTTCGCATACGCGACCGAGAGCACTTCGCCGCGCGCGCCTTCGCCCATCAGGTACACGGCCGGGTACTTCATCGTCAGCTTGGATCCGATGTTGCCATCTACCCATTCGACGTGCGCGTTCTTATATGCCACCGCGCGCTTCGTGACGAGATTATAGATGTTCTTGTACCAGTTCTGGATCGTGGTGTAGCGGATGTGCGCGCCTTCCATGGCGATGAGCTCGACCACGGCGGAGTGCAGCGAATTGCTCGAATACTTCGGAGCGGTGCATCCCTCGATGTAGTGCACGAACGAGCCCGGCTCGGCGATGATGAGCGTGCGCTCGAACTGGCCCATGCTCTCCGCGTTGATGCGGAAGTAGGCTTGCACCGGCACGGAGACATGCACGCCGGCGGGAACCCAGACGAACGATCCGCCCGACCAGACCGCCGAGTTGAGTGCGGAGAACTTGTTGTCGGCCGCGGGAATGACGGTGCCGAAATACTTCTTGACGATCTCCTCGTGTTCGCGCAAGCCCGTGCCCATGTCGGTGAAGATCACGCCCTGCGCTTCGAGGTCCTTGCGGATGCTGTGGTAGACGACTTCGGAATCGTACTGCGCCGTCACACCGCCGAGGAACGCGCGCTCCGCCTGCGGCACGCCGAGGCGGTCGAAAGTGCGCTTGATCTCTTCGGGGACTTCATCCCAGGTGACGCCTTCGATATCCGAGGCGCGCATATAATAGTAGATGTCGGCGAAGTCGATCTGGTTGAGCAACTCCAAATTCGCCCACGGCGGCATCGGCTTTGCCAAGAAGATGTCGAGCGCGCGGTGGCGCTGATCGCGCATCCACTGCGGCTCGTCCTTGATGCGTGCGATCTGCTCGACGATCTCATGGTCCAGACCCTTGCGCGATTTGAACGCGTACTTGACGTCGTCGTCGCGAAATCCGTACTTGTAATCTTGGTCGACGAGTTCTTGCTGCTTGAGAGCCATCTAGATCAGGCCTCCACGAGTTCATTGATGAGCGGATCGTAACCCTGAGCCTCGAGCTCCTGCGCAAGTTCCGGTCCGCCTTCTTTGACGATCTTGCCCTTGATGAGCACGTGCACGACGTCGGGCTTCACGTAATTGAGTATGCGCTGGTAGTGCGTGATGAGCAACACGGAGCGATCGGGCGAACGCTGCGCTTCGATGCCTTCGGCGATGACGCGGAGCGCATCGATGTCGAGCCCCGAATCGGTCTCGTCGAGAATGGAGAGCGTCGGCTGCAGGACGAGCGCCTGCAGCATCTCGAGCCGCTTCTTCTCGCCGCCGGAGAAACCGTCGTTGACGTAGCGGCGCAGCGTCTCCGGATCCATCTTGAGGCGCGCGCACGCGTTGTCGAGCAGCGACTTGAACTCTTTGGGCGTCAGCGGAGCGGCGTTCTTATGGCGCGCGATCAGACAGTTGCGCAGGAAGTTCGCAACGCTCACGCCGGGCACAGCCGAAGGATACTGGAAGCAGAGGAACATGCCGGCGAGCGAGCGCTCGTGGGGAGCCATCGCAAGGATGCTCTTGCCCTCGAAAAAGACGTCGCCTTTGGTGATGATGTATTTCGGATGCCCCATCAACGCGAACGAGAGCGTGCTCTTACCCGACCCGTTCGGGCCCATCAGGGCATGGACGGTGCCGCGGTCGATGGTCAGGTTGACTCCGCGGATGATTTCGGCGTCACCCACGCTCACGTGGAGATCGCGGATTTCAAGAATGCGGTCGGGCATGTGTTCCTCTCGTTGCGGGACGAAATGGATAGGCCGTCCTACGTCATTGTAGGCGGGCCGCGCTAGATAGTCAAGATTTGTGTTGATTATCTTGGCCACTTTTACTATAATACCTCTGAAACCATGCGAGAAGACAGCTTCTTCCAGACCACCCGTGGGCGCATTGTCGCAGCGCTAAAGCGCACTCCGAGAACGGCGACCGAACTGTCGACCGAACTCGGATTGACGGCCAATGCAGTGCGCCAGCATTTGGCGCGCCTTGAGCGCGATGGTCTCGTCGCCGAAGCCACGGCGCGGCGCGGCCGCACAAAGCCAAGCCAGCTCTTCTCGCTGACGCACGACGGGGATCGGCTCTTCCCGCAACGCTACGACGTGCTGCTCAACGCAGTCCTCGACGAAGTTCGCCGCGAGGGCGGCACCGATGCCGTCGCCACGATTTTCCGCAATATCGGGGAGCGCAGTGCGCGAAGGCACGCGCACCGGTTCGAAGGCAAGGACGCGGGCCAACGAGTCGACGAGGTCGCGAAGATCCTCGGTGAGCACGGCGTCTTAGCCGACGTCGAGCGCCGGCCTGAAGGCTTCGTCCTGCGCGAGCACAACTGCCCGTTCAAGGAGACCGCGGTCTCGCATCCGCAGGTCTGCACCGTCGTCCACACGCTTATGGAAGAGTCGCTGTCGGCCAAACCGCAGCAGCGGACATCGATAGCACGCGGTGACGACACGTGCGAATTTCTCGTTCCGGCGAAGTCCGGAACCGCCGGAGGCATTTGATGGATTTCCCCAAGTTCCAGGAACTCGTGACGAACCGGTATGGGTTCGCTCAGATGGAGAACCCGACCGCGACTGGCGAGTATTTCTCGGACTCCTGCGGCGACATGTACACGTTCTATCTCAGGATCGACGAAGCGAAGCGCATCACCGATGCGTCGTATTTCACCACGGGTTGCGGATTCGGCGTCGCGACGTGCGCGATTCTGACGACGTTGATCAAGGGCAAGACCGTGGACGAAGCGTCTGCGGTGCAACCCGCGGACATTGAAAGTTTTCTCGGCGGATTCCCCGAGCGCAAGAAAGATTATCCCGAGCGCGTGCTTGAGGCACTGCACGTAGCTATAGCGAACTATCGCAAGTCCGAGACGCCGACCACCGCGGCGGAGAGCTTCGCCAAGTTTAATTGAAGCTTAATCCCACTAGCGGATAATCGCATCCCGCACCTCACGATTCTCATCAAATAGTAACAATTCGGCGCGAGAATGGTACTCATGAACGAGAACCATTCGCACGGCTGCGGCGTACTATAAGCAGATCGCCGCACACGTACCGTCAGGTTGGGAACAGCCGCGGTATCGGCTCTAGGTCAAGGAAAATGAAGAACGCCGCCACTATCGCACGCAGCGCGCCCACGCGCTTCACGCGCGGATCAGTCTCCCTCCTGGAAGATCGTATCGAGATCGTCCAGGTCGGAACGCGTCTCGTCGCGTCCAACGCAAAGCGCTTCGGGCGCTCCATGCTCCGGCTGGCCCAACGGTCGGCCGTCCTCTGCATCATCGATATGTCAGACGTCGAAGTCGTCGACAGCTCCGGCTTCGGATCGTTGATCTCCGCCGTTCGCAAGGTCGAAGAAGCCGGCGGCGCTGCTGCCGTCGTCTGCACGAACCCCACCGTCCGGCGGCTCTTCGAAGTCGCGGGCATCACGCGTATCGTGCCTGTCGTGGCGCGCCTCGCTGATGCGCGCACGATTCTCGAAGCGTTCGATCGCGACGAGCTCGCGAGCTAGCGAGCGGATCATGCAAGGCATACGGATCTTCACATCGCTCGACGAGGCGCGCAGAGAAGGTTTCGCCATCTTCGAAAAGACCGAGGAAGGCTACGTCATGCGCCGCGACGAGGGCGGTCGATTCGCGCTCGCGCTCGTCCGCATCGATCGCGAGATCGCAGACCGGCCGGCGAGCTAGCCCGCCCGGACCATCTCCACCACGGTTTTGACCACCGCGGGATCGAATTGCGATCCCGCATTTCGTTGCAGTTCGGCGATCGCCTCGGCTTGGTCGCGAGCGCGTCTGAACGGCCGATCAGCCGTCATCGCTGCAAACGCGTCCAGCACGCTGAGCACGCGTGCAAGCCGATGGATATTCTCGCCCGCGAGTTTGCGCGGATAACCGGTGCCGTCGTAGCGCTCTTGGTGCGAGAGCACGAGTTCGGCCAATTCGTCCTGACCGGTTGCGGCCCGCACGATGTCGTACCCGAGGGATGGGTGGGCGCGGATGAGACTGAGCTCCGCTTCATCGAGCGCTCCGGGTTTGCGAAGCACCGATGTCGGAACGGCCAACTCGCCGACATCCATCAGCACGGAAGCCCGAAGGAGCAGCGCGCGATCTGCGGGCGACAGCTCGGCGCGTTTCGCATAGTCGGCCGCAAGCCAATTGATCGCGATCTGGTGCGAGCGCGAGTACGGGCCCGCGTTTGCGATCGCGAGCACGAGCGCCTCGAATGGCGCGAAATCACCGACGAGCCGTGCGGCCGGCGCTTCGCCCGTCGCAAGCGCGATCGCTTCCGTGCGTTTGCCGGCATACAGCGCGAGATCGGCTGCCGCGACGAGCGCCTCGCGTCGTTCGCCGTCCTCCGGATAGACCGCGAATCCGGCGCTGACCGCGATCGGCACCGGCTCACCGCCGTCAACCCGGAACGGCTCGCGCACGATGTCGGCGACGAGCCGTTGGATGAACGACCGAGCGGCACCCGCACCGGCGTCCGGAAGAATGGCGCAGAACTCGTCGCCGCCGTATCTGCCGACACTGTCGCTTGCGCGGGCGGCGCGGCGCATCGATGCCGCCAAGCCGCGCAACACGCGATCGCCGACCGGGTGTCCGTACGTGTCGTTGAAGCTCTTGAAATTGTCGACGTCGAGCATGACGAGCGCCAATCGCCCGCCGTTGCGTTGGGCCCGCTTCAATTCGGTCGCGATCCGCTCTTGGATCGCGCGGTGGTGGAGCAACCCTGTCAGCGGATCGTGGTCGGCGAGATCGCGCGCCTGCTCGTAAAGACGGGCGTTCTGCACCGCGCCGGCGGACTGCTCGGCGATCGCCGACAGCAACTTGAGATGACGCTCGTCGTACGCGTGTTTTTCGTACGATTGAACCGAGAGCACGCCGATCGTCCGGCCGCCGATGGCCATCGGCGCGGCCACGACCGATTGCACGGTCGCCGGTCCCTGGCCGATCGTCTGATTCGTGAGCCGGTCTCGCTCGATCGCGTCTCTCACCAGCACGGGCCGGCCGGTCTCGAAGACCACGCCGACGATCGTTCCCTTCGTCGAGAAGCGCTGCGGATCAAAGACGCGGTCGCCTTCGACGAGATACTCCAAGCGCACGGCGTCGGTCTCGCCGATCTCGAGCGCGGCGAAGAACAGCGGTGCGTCGATGACGCGTCTGACCTGCGCATGGATCTGCGCGAAGACGCGACGTAGATCAAGCTCTGCGGAGACGGCGCTCGCGACTTCCACCAAAAGGTTCAGGTCGGCGGCACGCTGCGTGCTGGCGTGGAGGTTGCTCGCGTTTTCGACCGCAACGGCCGCTTGTTCGGAAACAGCGGTAAGCAGATCGAGATGCGATTGTCCATATTGTTCGGTGCGGTGGCTCTGCACGCTGAACACGCCGAGCACGCGATCGCCGAGTTTGATGGGGACGAAAAGCGCGGAGCCGGGACCCGGGCCTTCCAATATCTCGACCGTGCGGTAGCGATCCCAATCCTCGGGGCGGCGGATGATCACCGCTTCGCCGCTGCGGACGACCACGCTCGAAAGCGAATCCGGCGGCACGAGCATCAGTTCAGTCGTCGATTGATCCAGCTCAGCCGCGTAGCGCAGCTCCAACCGTGTACCGTCGTCCGTCAATAGCGCGCCGACGAAGATTGAAGCGTCCATCACCCGAGCGATAAGACCGTGAAACTTTCGGAATAGCGTGGCGATATCGAACTCGCTAGAGAGCACGCGCGCCGTTTCGAGCAGCAGGTGGAGCGCGCGCGCGCGTTCCTCGGATCTGCGTCCTTCATCGGCGAGCACCGCTTGGTGGCCGGCAAGCGTCGCGCAGGCCTCGAGCAGCGCGAGGTCAGGCTGCGCGAACTCCTCCTCACCTTGTGCAAGACAAAAGCCGACGCGCACGCCGCCGGCGTGCATCGGACAGACCATCGCGTGTGCGAGGTGTTTTGGCACCGCGGAATTCGTTCGGGCAATGGGCACGATTGGCGCCAAAAAAGTAGAGGACTCGGCCGCGAGCGCCGCCGCTAAGGTCGCGGAATCGAGCGGTTCGGTTTCGGATCGTCCGATGTCGCGGTTGTACACGTAGCGCACGGGGTGCGCCGCGTCGCCCTGCACGGTCGCAACGGCAAGACGTCTCACGCCGCGACGTGCGAGAATGTCGTGGGCAGCGGCAATAGCGTCGGCACCGCGGCCGTCGGCGAAGCATTGCGCGAGTCGTTCCGCGTCGCTGCGCACTTGATCCGGCGCAGATCGCGACAGTTCGGACTGATTATCGTCGCGAGCCAGACCAGCCGCCCTTCAGCGCACAAGTGTCCTGTGTCATGTGAAGATCCATCACCAATGTAGTATCGGCACGCTCCGCCTCGTCGACGCCCGCGTTGTGCCAGGTCACAGGTCGTCCCATTGCGTTTGCGACTGTCACAACGGCTTACATCTAGAGGTCTTTATGGCATGAGGGACGGCTATGTACGCCCGCGATAAGTATTACGCATCACTGGTCCAGGCAAAATCGTCGGCCGTCGCCCTTTGCGACGGGCCCGAGATCGCCGTGCTCGCCATCGAAGATCACCTCGATGCGCGCGCAGCGTCGCTGATCAGGTCGCGCTTCAAACGCCTGATCGCGATGGGGCGGAGCGACGCCGTCGTGGATCTGACCAAAGTCGCATCGCTCAATTCCACGAGCCTCGGTTCCTTCGTCTGCGCGCTCCGTGCGATGCATCGCATCGGAGCATCGATCGTCTTGGTCGCTGATGGCGGCCGCATCTCGCGCATGCTCGAGCTGACCTCGTTGACGCGCTTGTTCCGCGTGCACGCATCGGTCGGAGCCGCGATCGCTTCATTCTCCTCCGCCGCGGCTTGATGACCTCCGCCGCGGCTTGATGACCGCGCGGCGGGAGCGCGGTGCCCTGCCCGAGTAAGTAGAGCTTCCATGCCGCGCGATATTCCCATCGGCAACGGCCGTATGCTCGTGACGTTTGACGGCCGCTATCAGCTCCGTGACATCTATTTCCCGTACGTCGGCGCAGAGAACCACAGCCCGGGCGATGTCTGCCGGACGGGCCTGTGGGTGGACGGCGCGTTCGCGTGGCTTTCCGACGACGAGTGGCGGCGCACGATAAACTATGCGCCGGAGACGCTCGTCACCTCGGTCGAATTGCAGCACGATGGCCTGGAAGTGGCCGTTTCGTGCAGAGACACGGTCGACCGCGACCGCGATTTGATGATCCGGCGTATCGCCGTGAAGAATCTCGCCGACCGCACGCGCGAGATCCGCATCTTCTTCCACTACGACTTGCACATCGAGGGCAACGGCATCGGCGACACGTTCGCGTACCGGCCCGACGTGCAGGCGGTGGTCGCATATAAGCGCCGGCGCTACTTTCTCATGAACGGGCAGGTCGGCGAAGGTCAGAATTGCACGGTCGGCATCGCGTCGTGGGCTACCGGCATCAAAGAGCTGCATGGCGCGGAAGGCACGTGGCGCGATGCCGAAGACGGTCTGCTCGGCCGCAATTCTATCGCGCAGGGTTCTGTCGACGGCACGATCGCGCTGCACGCGCCCGGGATCGAATCGCAAAGCGAGGCGCTCTTCTTCCACTGGCTTGCGCTCGGCAAGACGTGGCAGGATGTCGCCGCGTTAGACGATTTGGTGCGATTGCGCGGACCGGAGTCGCTGCTCTCGCGCACGGAAAATTATTGGCATCTCTGGGTGAACAAGGAGCCCGCCGACTTCGCCGATTTGGATGAGAGCCTCGGCGGCCTATACAAACGCAGCCTTTTGATCATCCAGACGCAAGTAGACGAACGCGGTGCGATCGTCGCGGCGAACGACTCGGATATTCTTCGGCAGGCGCGCGACACGTACTCGTACGTCTGGCCGCGCGATGGAGCGCTGGTCGCCTGCGCTTTCATCCAGGCCGGCTACAATATACCGGCCGCTCGCTTTTTCGAGTTTTGCGCGCATGCGGTGACCGACGACGGCTATCTTCTCCACAAATACAATCCCGGCGGATCGCTTGCGTCATCGTGGCACCCGTGGCTCGATCCGCTCGGCAGGCCGCAACTCCCGATCCAGGAGGATGAGACCGCACTCGTCGTTTACGCGCTCTGGGAGCACTACCGGCGATTCCGCGACGTCGACTTTTTGCGTGCGCTTTATCGCCGGCTGATCGTCAATCCCGCGAATTTCATGGTGACGTATCGAGATCCGCACACGGGCTTGCCCAGCCCATCATGGGATCTGTGGGAAGAGCGCCACGGCATCACGGCGTTCACGACGGGCACCGTGTGGGCTGGACTCGAGGCGGCTGGCCGCTTCGCTCGGCTCTTCGGCGATGAACTGCTGTGCAGGAAGTACGAGACCGCCGCGCGCGAGATCAAAGAGGCGGCGCTGCAGCATCTCTGGTCGCCGGCGGCCAATCGGTTCTCGCGGATGATCAACGTAGGCGAAGATGGTGCTATCGTGCGCGACGACACGATCGAGAGCAGCGTCTTCGGCCTGTGGTACTTCGGGATGTTGCCGCCGGACGATGCGCTCGTCACCGCGACAGTGCGGACTGTGCGCGAGCGCCTATGGGTCAAGACCGATATCGGCGGTTGCGCGCGTTACGATCACGATTGGTATCAGCGCGTGACCGATGATTTCGACGCGGTGCCCGGCAACCCGTGGTTCGTATGCACGCTGTGGCTCGCGCAGTACGATATAGCGGTAGCGCGAAGCCGCGCCGAGTTGGCCAGCGCACGCGACTTGCTGGCGTGGGCGCGGAAGCATGCGCTCCCGAGCGGCGTACTCGCTGAGCAGGCTGATCCGTTCAGCGGCGCGCCGCTCTCGGTTTCGCCGCTCACGTGGAGCCACGGAACCTATTGCCTCGCGGTGCGCGAATACGTGGCGAAGTGGAACGCACTCGGAGCATAAGTTGCTCGGAGCCTTGGCATTTTGACTGTTCTCGCCGCCGGCTGCGCGCTATTCAGTCGTTTTGGACGACGATGGGATCGGCGGCAGGTCGGTCTGTTCATCCATGGCGGTTAGTACGGTCTGGTCCATACGTTTGATCTCGAACTGCGCGGATTGGCGCTGCGCGTCTGTCAGTTGACGGTCAAGTCTCTGTCGCAGGCCCGGTCCCCAAGTCCCTCCGACATCGACCGCGACGTGAAATAGGACGTATGCCTTATACCGGTCACGCGGAACGCCGACGCCCGCAAAATAACGATTGGCTAGATCGACGATCGCAATAAGCGATCCGCCGGCGGCGGCCGCCGTCATCAGTTGGATCGCGCCGCTATGATCCACGGGAACTTCAAGTCCGCGCCACTTCATCTCAGCGAGCTGGTACATGCCGTCCGGGTCGCCACCCACGATCGCCAGTTCCAAGTATCTGAGTTCTTCGGCTCGGCGCACAGGCCGCCCGGAGAATCCTGAGAGGTACGCGGCATACCTTGATGCGGCGGGCGCATAGCCTTGATCGGCGGACTTCTTGAACCACAGGGCTGCCGTGTCGATATTCTTTGTTACGCCGACTCCGCTGACGTATAGCTGCCCGATCTGGTATTTGGACCACGATGAATTCGACGTGCTCTTCAAGAGGTGCAGGACCTCTTGATATCGCCAACGGTCGTCGCCGTGATACACGTTGAGATAGAGAAACGCGAGATTCTGAGCTGCGTCCTCGCGAGCGCATTTGCAAGAAGCTGTCGTGCCCGGCGCTGTCAAAGCCAAGCGATAGTAGTGCACGGCGAGGCCGACATTGTGCGTCCTGAACTGATGACCAAAGGCATAGATGTTTGCAAGATCGTCATACGCCGCGGCATAGTTGCCGATCGCGGCCTTTGTCAACCACTCGATCGCGATGCGTTCGTCGACCGGCACGCCCTCGCCGTTTTTGTACATCATGCCGAGGTTGTAGTACGCGCCGGCGTAGCCGGTTAGTGCCGCCGCTTCGTAATAGCCCTGCGCCATACCTAAATCTTGCGGCACGCCATAGCCGCGGAAGAAAAGGTTCCCAATTCCGTTGATACCGCAACCATCGTGTTGAGCTGCGGAGCGGGTCAGCCATTTGCGTGCAAGCGACGAGTTTGGAAAGACGCCTGTTCCGTGTTCGTAGTCCCTTCCAAGCATGCACTGTGCCACCGGATCGCCGGATGCGGCCATCGCAGTGAGCGCCTTTATATCTGAAGGCAACGACGGCGTCGGATACGGTTTCGGGAGATCGATCGAGAATGGATCGACGTTAGTCGCCGTCTTGGGGAGCTGCGGTTGCAGAAAGTTGCACGAGGCAATCGACGCCACGATAATGACGCCCACTATGATCTTCCACGGCTTGGCAACCAGCATTAAATACAGAACCTCTTGGGTCGAGTTCGCACAACCGTTGATGCCTCCTTGAAGCGCAGGAACGAGGCGAAGTCGGACTAACGCTTGGAAAGATGTCAGAGATACAAGTGCGACCGATGGCTGCCGAAGATCTGCGGGAGGCGGATCGAATCTTCCGCGTTGCGTTCGCCACGTATCTTGGAGTCGATCCGCAGACGTCCATGAGCGGTCGAGCAATGGTCCGCGGTCGATTCGGCACGGATCCGAGCGGCGCGATCGCAGCTGTGGACGGCGGTGAAGTGATCGGTTCGAACTTCATGGCGAATTGGGGATCGTTCGGATTCTTTGGGCCGCTAACCGTTAATCCAACGCGTTGGAAGCAAGGTATTGCGAAGCGGTTGATGGAGGAGACAATGGCGCGCTTCGATGCGTGGCGCACGAAGCATGCGGCGCTGTTCACGTTTGCGGACAGCGCACAGCACCAGACGCTCTATCAGCGCTTTGGCTTTTGGCCTCGGTTCTTGACCGGCATCATGCACAAGGTTCCTTCGGATTCCTCGATGCGATCTTCCGCGCGCTATTCGCAACTGACGCGCGATCAACAGCCGGCCGCTCTCGCTGAGGCGCGCGACCTCTGCAATGAACTACTCGAAGGTCTCGATGTGAGTATCGAGATCGAGGGGATTGCGGGGCAGTCGCAGGGGGAGACCATCCTCATTCGATCCGATAGTCGCCTCGAAGGCATTGCGCTCTGTCATTTCGGAAGTGAGTCGGAGGCCGGCGATAAGAGCCTTTACGTCAAGTTTGCGGCGGCGCGTCCGGGACCGAACGTTGAGAAGACGTTTGCCGAACTGCTCGGCGCTTGCGAAGCGCTTGCAGTTGACAATGGCCTGCCAGATATCGAGGCTGGAGTCAGCACGGAGACCGTAGGCGCCTACAAAGCAATGATCCGACTAGGATTCAAGCCCGCGTATTTCGGCGTCTTCATGTTGCGCGGCGGCGGGAGTGCGGTCTACAGGCCGGATGCATACGTCGTCGCCGATCTGCGATAAGTAAGAGATGTGGGCCGACATAAAGTCGGCCCCTTCAACAAATCAACCAACCGCGCGGATGATCGTTTCAACGACGCGCTGGTCGAAGCCGGCGTCGCCGCGCAGTTGTGCGATCGCATCGGTTCGCGTGAAAGCGCGGCGATGCGGACGATCCGCTTCCATCGCTGCGAGCGCGTCGATCGCGGCGAGCACCTTGCCGAGTTCGGGGATCTGGTCACCGCGCGCACCTCGCGGATATCCGCTCCCGTCGATTCGCTCGTGGTGAAATGCCAGCACCTCGGCGGCCGCGGCTCCGTCGGCGTATCCGCGCAGCAGTTCCGTACCGCGTTCTACATGCGTCCTCACCAAGGTCCGCTCGGCTTCGTCAAGCACGCCCGGCTTTGCGAATACACGTCCTGGAAGCGCAAGCTCTCCGACATCGACGAGCGTAGCCGCTTGAAGCAGCGTGTCCGTGGTCTTCGCGTCGAATTCGGCGGCGCGGGCATATGCCGTCGCGAAGCGGTGCATCGTGCGCATGTGCTCGCGCCGGCGGCGGCCGCTGTTCGCGATCACGCTGACCAGCGCCGTGAACGGCTCGAGCGCTGCTCCGGGCGCCCATTCTAAAGCATCGTCGCCTGACCGGCGCGCGCGTTCGCCGCGCTTGTCGGAGTACAACGCCGCGTCAGCCGCAGCGACGAGTTGATCCAGATTGTCGGCGTCTTCGGGGTACGCACCGAAACCGATCGAGAGCGAGATGGGAACCGGGGAATGCCCGCCGTGTTTTACGGGCCGCGCCTCCACGTCGGAACGCAGGCGCTCGACGAACGCTCGCGCGGCATCGCCATCGGCTCCGGGCAGAATCGCGCAGAACTCGTCGCCGCCGAAGCGGCCGACCACATCGCTTCCGCGAGCGACGGCATGCAAGGAACCGGCCACGACCTTGAGCACGGCGTCTCCGAACTGATGGCCGTACGAGTCGTTGATACCTTTGAACTGATCAACGTCCATCATCAGAAGCGCGAGCCGCCCGTGTTCGCGCTGCGCCCTTTTGAGTTCGAAACTCAGTCGATCCAGCAACGTCTGTTTGTTCGGGAGTCCGGTCAGAGCGTCATGATCGGCACGCAGTTTTGCGCGTTCGTAGAGCGTCGCGTTGCGCACCGCGACCGCGGACTGCTCCGCGATAGCGGTCAAGAGCTCGATGTGGCGATCGCTGTACGCGGACTGCGCATACGACTGGACGGCGAGCGCGCCGATGATCTCGCCGCCGATGGTCAACGGCACCGCGAGAACCGATTGGACTTTGACCGCGCCTTCACCGACCGCGGTCTGCGTCAACCGCTCGCGTTCCGCCACGTTCGCCACGAGCACCGGCGCGCCGGTCTCAAACACGCGCCCGACGATCGTGCCCTCGATCGGATAGCGCTGCGGCGGAAACTCGCGGTCACCCTCGACGAGATATTCGAGCGTCACGGTGTGGGCTTCGCCCGCAAACGCCACCATGAAAAGCGGCGCGTCGATCACGCGGCGCACTTGATCTTTGATCTTGCCGAAGAGGCCGCGTAGATCCAATTCCGACGTCAGCGCACGCGCGACTTCCACGATGAGATTCAAGTCAGCGGCGCGGCGCGCACTTGCCCGCGTGTTGGCGGCATTCTCGACCGCGATCGCGGCTTGTTCCGAGACTGCGATGAACAGGTCCACGTCGGCATCGCTGTAGGCATTCGATTTCGTCGTTTGAATGCACATGAGCCCCGTGGCCCTGTTCGCAAGCTTCAGCGGCGCGAAAATCGACGACACCGGATCCGGCGTGCCGGTGAAGTTGCGGCTGTCGAATGGCAACCAATCCTCGGGCTGCCTAAAAACTTTTGCGGCCGCGTTCTCGATGACGGCGCGACCGATCTCCGTGAGCCCGATGCGCATGCCGCGCGCGGCTGCCTGTCCGTGCTCGACGCAATAGACGATCTCGAGTTCCTTGCCGACTTCGTCGAGAAGCCCGGCCCAGAAGATGGACGCATCCATCGCGCGTCCGATGTGCGCGTGGAACTTGCCGAACAGCGCCTCGACATCCGACTCGTTCGCAAGCGTGCGCGAAGTCGCCAAAAGGAGGGAGCGCGCGCGCGTAGCCGCGTTTTCGGCGCGTTCGCGCTGCATCGCATCGAGGCGATGCCCGATGAGCACTGCCGCCGTCTCGGCGACCGCTAACGCGCCGGGCGCGAACGAACCGTCGCTTTGCGCCACGCAAAAACCGCGCAACGTTCCGCCGACGTAGAGCGGCGCAGCAAGCGCCGCCGGCCGTTTTGGTGCCGGTGCCGAGGACTGGACGCCCGCGAACAGCTGTGGCTGAGCGCTCGTCAGGGCGAATGCGAGCATATGGGAATCGAGAGGGCCGGGATTGGGATCTTCCGTGTCGCCGTGATAGCGGTAACGCACCGGGCTCGAAGGGTCGTCACCGAACGTCGCGATCGTGAACTTTCGGAAGCCGAACGGGGCGAGCTCGGCATGGAGCGCGGCGAACGCTGCGTCGCCGCGAACGCGCGCGAATACCCGCGCCAGGCGGAGAAACGGCGGTTCGTCTTCGTGCGATCGCGGGTCGGTGATGCCGCTCACGTTCATACTTAGTATATCGGCCGTAACGGGTCGCGGCTTCGCCGGGTCATTATATCAACGCAGGGTTATGAAGAGAGGGGCACTCTTGACCGAGATCTACTTGTTCTGCACGCGGTGCGCGTCGGAGGTAACCGAACAGGAATGGGCGTGCGACACGTGCGGCCGGGACACGATCGACGCCGGAGTGGTCGTTCTGGTCAAACCAAAACGCGCCATGTTGAGTCGTGCCAAGCGGGAAGCTGTCGCGACAAATCGGACCGCCACACCGCCGATGCGCCGCCCTTCGCTCTGACAGCGCGCTAGACGCCTTCGGCTCGCACGAGGAACGGGTTTGTGTCGCGCTCGCGACCGATCGTCGTGTCCGGACCGTGGCCGCAGATGACCGGCCAATCCTCAGGGAGGGTCAAGAGCCGCGTCCGGATGGACTTCATGATCTCGTCGAACGATCCACCCCAAAGATCCGTGCGACCGATGCTTCCATTGAAGAGCGTGTCACCTGCGATGACGAGCGGCGATTCAGCGTGTGCGACGAAGGTCACGCTCCCGGGCGAATGACCCGGCGTGTGCACGATGTCGATGGCTTGAGCGCCGAATTCAACTCGTGCGCCGTCCTCGAGAAAGCGATCGATCGAGGTCTCTGACGGAGCTGGCACTCCCAGCCAACGCGCCTGTTCGCTCAGGATGCGATAGATCTCCAGATCGGCTTCGTGAAGCATCGCAGGCGCCCCGGACACTTCCTTGAGCCGGGCCATGGCACCGACGTGGTCGATGTGCGCGTGCGTCGCGACGATCGCGACGACTTTCAGTCCGTGTCGCCGCAACACGTCTCCGATCCGGTCCACCTCATCTCCCGGGTCGATGACGACTGCAGACTTGGTAGCCTCGTCCCCGAGCACGACGCAATTGCACCCCAGCAGTCCGACCGGAAAATGCTCGACGATCATTCGGCGACGACGTTTCTGGAAAGGTGCGGCTCGCCCCCCGTGCAAGTGTGCCGCGCACCATGACCTTTGCCCCAACCCCAGACCGACGCGATGAAACCGCCCGATCGCTCGACGATCGGATCGCCCGTTATATGGGCGGCGCGCCCGATGACGTTGAATTCGAGCACCTCGCCCGCGAGCTGTTCGCATACCAGTACGAACGAAATTCGCCGTTTCGTACGCTCTGCGACCGCGTCAGCCGGCGGCCAGCGGATGTCGCCAGCTGGCGTGACGTGCCGCCGGTTTCTGCGGCATCTTTCAGCGACGCGCGTCTCGCGTGCTTTCCGCCCGACCGCAGCTCCCTGACCTTCGTCTCAAGCGGCACGACGTCGGGTGGACGAACATCGCGACACGAGCTCGATGCGACGGCTTTGTATTCGGCTTCGCTCGAGGAGCACTACCGGGCGATGGTATTGCCTGACACCGGCAGTATGCGTCACATCTTTCTCGCGCCGCCATTTTCGGAAGCTCCCCAGTCGTCGCTCTCGTTTATGCTCTCTGCAATCGACGCCCGCTTTGGATCACCCGACAGCAGGTTTTATCTCCGTGGCGACTCACTTGAGATCGCAGGTCTAGCACGCGCGCTCCAGTCCGATGACGCGTGCGTAGTTTTCGGCACGGCATTCGCCTTTGTCCATTTCTTCGATCGCTGCCGTGAGGACGGCGCCCGCTACCGTCTGCCGGGCGGCAGCCGTGCGGTGGAGACCGGCGGTTTCAAAGGCAAGTCGCGTGAGGTGGAGCGCGATGTGCTCTATGGATGGTTTGAAGAATTCCTCGGGCTGCCGCGTTCTATGTGCGTCTCCGAATATGGGATGTGCGAACTCGGCAGCCAGTGGTACGACGCCAACATCGCAGACATGGTCGCCGGCCGCGAGAGGCGCGGCCACATCAAGATAGGGCCGCACTGGACGCGTACGGTGATCGTTGACCCTGTGACGGGCGACGAAGTGCCTGCCGGCGCGCCCGGCCTGCTTCGCATCTTCGACCTGAGCAACCGTGGATCGGTCGCTGCGATCGTCACCGGCGATCTGGCTTGCTCGCGCGACGGTGGAATCGAAGTTATCGGGCGCCATCCGGGAGCGCCGCCGAAGGGCTGCAGCATCGCCGCAGACGCGACTTTGACCGCGTCCAAAATATGAGAGGGCAACCAGAGCGATGGGTTCGTTAGCGGCCGCGACTGTCCAGTTCGTCGAGGAATGGCGCGACCCAGATTCGATCGTTCGCTGCAAGGCGCGCAAGCGGCTCGCAGGCGGACTGTGGTCCGAGCCGGTCATCGAAGTAGCGTTAGACAACGCCTTTTGGTTTGCCGAGAACGGCCGCGTCGATGCCGCGGTGCGCGGTTGGGCCGACGTGCCTGACAGGAAGCCCTTCGACACACTCGTCGTCCTCCCGGGAAATGTCGTCGGCCCAACCTTGCATGCCGCGCTTAGCATCGCGCAAACCGCGACGCGAGCGATTCTCAAAGCCGCCAGTTCAGAGCGTGCGCTCGCCGACATCGTAGCGCGGCAATGGGAATCCATCGGACCGCCGCTTGCGGGAATGTTGCGAGCGTGTTATTGGCAGGGCGGTGATCTTGACGCCGAAGCACGTGCGCTGTCCATGGTCGATAACGTGATCGTCTTCGGCAGCGATGAGACGATCGGTTCGATCCGAAACCGGCTTCCCGCCGGAAAGCACTTCACGGGGCACGGCACGCGCTACAGCGTCGCGGTCGTCATGCCCGATGCCGACCTTGCGTTGGCCGCAACTGCGGGTTCCGTGGACGTCTGCATGTTCGACCAAGCCGGATGTATGTCACCGCAAACGATCTACGTCGTCGGTGACGAGTCGCGCTCGCTGCGATTCGCACATGCGCTCGACGGCGCGATGCGGCAGACAAGTCTTCGTTTACCGCGAGTTACCGCCACGCGCGAGGAGGCGTCTGCGACCGCCGATGCGTTGCGCCGCGCGTACGTCACGGCGATCGCTTCGCCGAGCCATGGCATCGCGCCGATCTATACCGGGCCGGCCAACAACGGCGCTCCGGACTACTTGATCATCGTGGAGCCGCAGGGGCCGCCGCACAATCATGGGTTCGGCCGCATCGTCGTCGTGAAACCGCTAGAGCTCGGTCGCGCACCGGTGTTGACGGACCCGGTCGAACAGGTCGGCTTTGCTGGGCGCGTGACGGATGAGAGCATGATCGCGCTCGCCCTCTGGGGCGAGCCGGATATTCTCATAAACGATACCATCGAACTCGGGGAAATGCAGCGTCTCCATGAAATCAAGCCGTCGCCTCAAGAATTCTATCGGGGAGAATCGGTTGACACATGAACTGACAGGCGCCGATCTTCCGCACATCGTCGTCGAGCCGCCCGGCCCGCACAGCCGCGCGCTCGCGAAGGAACTGCGCGCGGTCGAAAGCCGCAATGTCACGTATGTGGCTCCGGACTGGCCCGTGTTCCTTGCGCGCGGCGCCGGTGCGAATCTTGAGGACGTCGATGGCAACCGCTACATCGACGTCAGCGCGGCGTTCGCGGTGGCTGCGGTCGGACACAGTAACCCGCGAGTGGTGGCGGCGATCTCGGGTCAGGCTGGCATCTTGCTTCACGCGATGGGCGACGTGCATCCGTCCGAACTGAAGGTCGCGCTCGCACGCGAGCTATGCGCGTTGACGCCGGGCGACGCAGAGAAACGCGTGCTTTTCGGTGTGAGCGGCGCCGATGCCGTCGAAGCGGCTCTCAAGACCGCCGCAGTCGCCACCGAGCGGCCAGGCGTCATCTGTTTCGAAGGCGCCTATCACGGTCTCGGTTATGGTGCGCTCGAGGTGACCGATCGAGATCACTTCAGGCGCCCATTCGCAGGGCAGCTCGGCGGCTTTTCGCATCGCCTTCCTTATCCTACGGTAAGTAACGCGAGCGAGTCGCTGGCGTCGGTCGAGCGATTGCTGGCGGGAGACCAGAACCAACGGATCGGCGCACTTATCGTGGAGCCGGTCCAAGGCCGCGGCGGCGTCCGTGAAGCGCCGCTCGACTGGCTGCGCAGCGTGCGCCGGCTCTGCAGCGCATACGGGGCGATCCTCATCGCCGACGAGATATATTCTGGCTTCGGCCGGACCGGCCGGTGGTTTGCCTGCGATCATGCAGGCATAGCGCCGGATCTGATATGCGTCGGAAAAGGCATGGCGTCCGGCTTTCCGATCTCCGCGTGCGTCGGACGAGCCGATGTGATGGATCGTTGGCCCGAATCCGACGGAGAAGCCATCCATACCAGTACCTTTCTTGGCCATCCGACGGGCTGCGCTGCGGCGCTTGCAAGCATTGCAGAGCTGCGCGATCGACGACTGGTCGAGCGTGCGGCCTCGGCGGAGACCCTCGTGCGTGAGCTGCTGGAAGGTCTTTGCAGATCAAAGCCCGTGAACGTCAGCGGATTTCGCGGCCGCGGATTGATGTGGGGCGTGCAGTGCGCATCGGCGGCGGTCGCGGCAAACGCCGTGACGGGAGCGCTGCGACGCGGCGTTATCGCGTTGCCGTGCGGCACGAAGAGCGACGTCATCGCGCTATCGCCGCCGCTGGTCATCTCTGACGAACAACTCCGCGTGGCAATCGGCAAACTCGCCGAATCAATCGCGTGAAAGTTATCCACAGATTATTCTGAAAACGAACGAACATTCGTCTTGTATGTTGCGCGCACCGAACGTATACTTCTCGTACACCGACCGCGCGGTGCCGAGACGCAAAGCACACAACGGATGCTGCGATTGCAATCGCAGAGAGCGGAACGACTCGGAAATGGCACCCCTGCCGTTGGGGATCCGGCTCCCGCCGGATGATGGACCTGGGGATCGCGTCCCAGTGAAGCCTACGCAGAGCGGATAGAAGGTCCGGAACCTTCGATTCGAAAGCGCGGCGACAGCGCCATCGGCCAATCAGAGAACGGCCGAGCCGAAAGGCTCGGCTGTTTCTGTTGAGAACGCCCCTTTGTAAGTGTCAGTCACACAGGTACCTGCGCTCGAAGAGGACGTCGAACGTCACGAGAGGCCGCCCGTACGCTTCGGTGCGTTTGCTTTTCGCGATTTCCGGCTGCTCTGGTTCGGTCTCTTGGTCTCCAACGCCGGCTCGTGGATGCAGATGCTGGCGCAGGGCTGGCTGGTCGTTCAGCTGGCCAACGGTCCGGCTGAAGGCTCGTTCTACCTCGGCCTCGTCGGCCTGGTCCGCGCGGCCCCGGTGCTGGCGCTCTCGGGTCTCGCGGGTGCGCTCGCCGATCGCCTGAACCAGAAGCGGATCTTGGCGGTGACCCAGACCGTCATGGGTCTCTCAGCGCTTATCCTCGGCTTTCTTGTGGATTTCCACGTCGTCCGGATCTGGCACGTCCTGATCATGGCGGCGATCTCGGCGGGCGCTAACGCGTTCGACGCGCCGACCCGGCAGGCTATGCTTCCGCAGCTCGTCGGCAAACGCGAACTCGTCAGCGCCATCGGATTGAATTCGGCCGCGTTCAATGGCCCGGCGCTCGTGGGGCCGGCCATCGGCGGACTGGTCGTCGCAGCGGTCGGCATCGCGCCTTGCTTCTATATCAATGCCGCTTCGTACGCGGCTGTGCTCGTGGCGCTCGCGCTCATGCGCGCGAGGCCGCCCGCAGCCGAAAAGCGCGCAACGGGCCTGTGGCGTGACGCGGCCGACGGCTTTGCCTACGTCGCCGCCAACCCGGTGATCTTAGCGATTTTCTCTTTGCTTTCGCTGGTCGGCCTTATCGCGCGCCCGTACCTTCAGCTTCTACCCGCATTCGTCAAAGGCGTGCTCGAAGGCGGACCGCAGTCGCTGGGGATCGTGATGGCTGCCGCAGGCGGCGGCGCACTCGCTGGTTCGCTGATCACGGCTCTGATGGGCAACGCACGGAGGCGCGGCACGATCATGCTGTGCGCGGCGGTCGTGGCGGGCATCGCACTCGTCTGGCTTTCGTCCACCCGCGCGGTCGCACCGGCGACGATCGCGCTCATCGTGCTCGGCGCGTCGATCATGCTGTTCATGGGAATGTCGAATACTCTCGTCCAGATGAACACGCCGCTTGCGATGCGCGGACGGGTGATGTCGATCTACACGATGACGGTACTCGGGTTCATGCCGCTTGGATCAGGGTTGCTCGGGTGGACGGCCAGCCTCACGTCGCTGCCGCTGACCTTCGCCGTCGCAGGCGCGATTGTGGTGGTCGCTGCTGCACTTGCCGCTGGGGCTTCTGGCATTCGCTCGATGGAGTAGCGACCAGCTCGGCATGAGGATCGATGGCCAGCGCATGCGAAAAATGAAGACGAGCGGATAATCCAATCATTGACAAGGCGCCGAGGCGAAGTTCGGGAACTTGAGCGGCGATGTCATGAAAGAGCATGCGGCTTTTGTTGGCACCGTGCCAGACTATTACGAGCGATTATTGGTGCCGTTCTACTTTGAGCCGTTCGCCGACGACCTGATACGCCGTCTCAAGCCACGGCACCGTTGGCGTGCGCTCGAGTTGGCATGCGGCACCGGCGTGTTAACGAGTCGCCTGCTGGGCGCATCGGTCGACGCCGCTTCGCACCTTACGGCGACCGATCTCAATGAGGCGATGATCGACGTCGCGCGGCGAAAACTCGCGAGAGACACGCGTGTCGTTTTTCGTCAAGCCGACGCCATGGCGCTGCCGTTCGATGATGCATCATTCGATATAGTCATCTGCCAGTTCGGCTGGATGTTTTTCCCCGACAAAGAGCGAGCTATGCGCGAGGCGCGGAGGGTGCTCGCGCGCGAGGGCCAGCTTATTTTCAACACCTGGGATGCGCTTTCGAGCTGTCCCGTGGCGGCAGAGGCCGACGCGGTGATCCGCTCGTGCTTTCCCTTAAATCCGCCGACGTTTTACGAGACACCGTTCGGTATGCACGACGCGGAGGGACTCCGCCGCATGACTGAAAGCGCTGGATTCGATCGCGTCTCGATCCAGCGCGTCTCGCGCGAAGGCGCGCGTCTAACCGCCGCCGATGCCGCCGATGGAATCATTCGCGGCGGCCCATTCGCGGCACAGATCATCGATCGCGGGGGCGACGTCGCCCGAGTCGTCGCAACTGTTGCAAAATGTCTCGCAGCTCGCTTTGGCCCGGGCTCGTTCTCGTCGCCCATGAGCGCACTCGTTAGCACCGCTAGCTCCCCGTAAGGGATTGTCAGCGCATCTTTGACAGCTTGATGGTCAACTCGCTGATGTTCACTCGGGAGAGGGCCTGGAAGCAAGTTTGGCAGTTTGGTTTTCTGACGCACAACCGAGAGCTAAGGCTGAGACGACCGAGATCAGGGCGCTGTACGTAAGGCGTTTCCTGATCATCGCTTTTATCTAAGTATAGCTCTCAAGCATCTTCTTCACTGACCCTAGGAACCGGGATGCGACCGCTCCGTCGAGCACGCGATGATCAAGGCAGAGGCAAAGATTCATGATGGAGCGGATCGCAATCGCGTCGTTGACGACCCACGGCCGTTTGACGACCGCCTCCAAGGTGATGATCGCCGCTTGCGGCGGGTTGATGATCGGCACGGATAGCACGTTGCCCAACGCACCGGTGTTGTCGACCGTGATCGTGCCGTCGGCAAGGTCCGGCAGCGTGAGGCGCCGCTTGCGCGCCTTCTCCACGAGCTCGGAGATTGATTGTGCGAGTCCGGCGAGGCTCAGACGGTCGGCGTCGCGTACCACGGGAACGACGAGACCTTCCTCGACGTCGATGGCGATGCCGACGTTTATGTGTTTGCGCTGGATGATATGGTCGCCGCCCCAGGCGCTGTTGACGAGCGGATGTTCCTTGATCGCTCGGCAGACCGCCTGAACGACGATAGGCAAATACGTGAGATTGACGCCTTCGCGCGCTTTGAAGGCTGCTTTCTCGCGATCGCGCCAGCGCGAAAGCTCGGTGACGTCGGCTTCCATCATGCACCATGCGTGCGGTATGCTCGTGACCGCCTGCACCATGCGCTCGGCGATGGTCTTGCGCATCTGCGAGAGCCGGATCACCGTGTCTTCGTCGCCTGCGTGCGCTTCGATTGGGGCGTGGGCTTGCCGGGGCACTCCGATCGGCGCTGTGGCTGCGGTGGCGGCATGCACGGGCTGCGCAAAAGTCCGTGTGTCCGATGTCGGCGCGACGGCGCCGCTCTGCGCCGCAACCGTGACATCGCGCGCCGTCACCCGGCCTCCGCGGCCAGTGCCGCTGAGATTGCTGAGATCGATCTGGTGTTCGCGCGCGAGTTTTCGCACGGCCGGCGAGTAGCGGACGCCGTTTGCGACGCCGGCTGCGGATCGAGGCGCCGTCGACGTCGACGATTGCGTGGAGGACGGCGCTTGCGTTTGCACCGCGGATGCGGCCGCGCTCATCGCCGGTTTCAATGCGGCGGCGCCAGTCTCGGCGATTTCGCAGACAATCGTGCCGACCGCGACGGTTTGCCCCTCCTCCACCATGATCGACGTCAACGTTCCACCGAACGGCGAGGGGATCTCAGAGGCAACCTTATCCGTTTCGACTTCGAGCAACGGCTCGTACTTCGCGATCAGTTCGCCCGGCTTCTTGAGCCATCGGCCGACGGTCCCTTCGGTGACCGTCTCGCCGAGTTGCGGCATGCGCACCTGTGCCACGCTGGAGTCCTTTACCTAGAAGGCCGCGAGATCGCGCATCGCCGCTGCGATCCGCTCCGGGCTCGGCATGAACGCTTCTTCATACGCCTTGGAGTAGCCCATCGCCGGAACATCGGGACCGCACAAGCGGCGGATCGGCGCGTCTAGTTCGAACATCGCTTCTTCTGCGATGATCGCCGCGATTTCCGCACCAACGCCGCCGAATTTATTGTCTTCGTGGACGATGAGAACTCTGCGCGTCTTGGTGGCCGACTTCACGATCGTCTCGCGGTCCATGGGCCTTATCGAACGAAGATCGACGACTTCGACGTCGATGCCGTCCTTGAACAATTCGTCCGCGGCTTGCGTTGCGAAGTGCCGCATGAGGCCGTACGTGATGACCGACAGATCGCTGCCCGGCCGCGCGATATCCGCTTTGCCCATGGGGATCTTGTATTCGCCGGGGGGCACTTCGCCTTTGATGAGGCGATAGGTCTTCTTGTGTTCGAGGAAGAGCACGGGATCGTCGTCGGCGATGGCCGAGTTGAGCAATCCCTTGGCGTCGGCAGGCGTGGACGGAGCCAATATCTTCAAGCCGGGCACATGATAGAAGAGCGCTTCGATGCTGACGGAATGCGAGAGCGCCCCGCCCACGCCACCGCCGTACGGCGTGCGGATCACGAGCGGGCACGTGTTGCCGCCGGCAGTTCGATAGCGCATCTTCGCGGCTTCGCCCACGATCTGATTGTACGCGGGATAGATAAAGTCGGCGAATTGGATCTCTGCGATCGGCCGCATGCCGGCCATCGCGGCGCCGATGGCGACTCCGACGATCGAAGCTTCCGCCAGCGGCGTGTCCAGCACTCGGTCGTGCCCAAATTCTTCAACGAAGTCTTTTGTGATCAAGAAGACGTTGCCGCGCGGTCCGACATCTTCGCCCATGATGAAGACGCGTTCGTCACGCGCGAGCGCATCGTGCAGCGTTTCGCGAACCGCCTCGAGTAGATTTTTAACGGCCATTACGAGAGCGGACCTTCCGCATAGACGTGCGTGTAGAGATCTTCAGCGGTGGGCATCGGCTGATGTTCGGCCCAGTCTGTGGCTTCGTCCACTTCTTGCTGCGCGCGCGCTTTCATATCGAGAATGCCGCCGGCATCGATGTAGCCGCGGTCGGTGAGCCAGGCTTCGAAACGCGGAACCGGATCGCGCTTCTTCGATGCCTCGATATCTTCGGCCGTGCGGTACTGCAGCTGATTGTCGTCGGACGTATGCGACATGGCGCGGTAGCATTTGGCTTCGACGAGTGTCGGGCCGCCGCCGGAACGAGCGCGCTCAACCGCCTCTCGCACCGTCGTGTACGATGCGAGCGGATCGGTGCCGTCGCAGATCACGCCGGGAAAACCATATGCGACCGCTCGATCGGCGACGTTCTTTACCGCCATCTGCATCTTCTGCGGCACGGAGATCGCGAACTCGTTGTTCTCGCACAGAAACACGACGGGCAGTTTGTGGATGCCGGCGAAGTTCATCGCTTCATGCCACTCGCCTTCACTCGTTGAACCTTCGCCGAACGAGGTGAGCACGACGGCATCTTCCTTGCGCATCTTGTGCGCGAGCGCCATGCCGACGGCGTGCGTGACGTGCGCGGCGATGATCGAGGAAATGCTCGCGATGTGCCGGTCCGGCACGCTATAGTGATTTGGGAACTGACGGCCGCTCGAGAAGATGTCGTCTTTGCGGGCGAACAAGCACATGAGCTGCTCGCGCGGCGTGACGCCGAACGAGAGCGCCATGCACGTGTCGCGGTAGTAGGGAACGAGCCAGTCGACGCCTTTGCGCAGTGCGAACGCGGCGGCCACTTGGATCGCCTCATGGCCCTGACACGTGGCTGCAAACGGGATCTTGCCCTGGCGGTTGAGGGCGAATCCGCGATCGTCGCACGTGCGCGTCAGCACCATGCAATAGTACATCTCGCGCAGACGGTCCGGGGTGAGACCCTCGGGAAGCGTCTCGCGGACGGTCGGCTCGCTTTTCATGCGGCTCGTTTCGTCCCGGGTCGCGGCCTTTTCCTGGCGCACGTGCGATGGCGGACGTTTGCGTCCGCTGCGGGAAGTCTCACACACGAACGTGGGCCGACATAAAGTCGGCCCTTTCAGGAGACGCTAGTCATGAAGATAGCAGTCTGCATTTCCACAGTGGCGCTCGTCACGCTCGCCGTGTTGGGCGGTGTCGCCTGCAGCGGCAAGTCCTCGTTCACCGACAAGAACGGCAACGTGACGACGGTGGATCCGGCGAGCCACACCGTCACGTACAAAGACAAGACGGGGACGCATACGGTCGCCGACGCGGTGGATGTGCACAAACTTGGCATCCCGCTCTACCCTGGCGCGGCTGTCGCGTCCGGCAGCGGATTCCACGTCGGTCAGGCCACGCATGGCGGCGATGTGGCGCTTCTAACCACGCCGGATTCGTTCGATAAAGTGGTGGCGTGGTACGACGCGCATATGCCGAAGGGAACAGTTCGTCAGGGGGTCTTGAAGACGCCGCTCGGCGGCGCCGCCACATTCACCCTCGCGGTTCCAAGCGACAATACCAAGCGAGCGGTGATGATCGCGGGCAACGATCACAAAACGACGATCACCGTTACGGCTGGCGCCGGCGGACTTTAACTACGGTTTCGAACTTGATGGTCTAGTGTGGATAGCCCGCGGCGTACGCAAATTTCACGGTGAATGTCATTTTTTTGATATCCGCCTTCTCGTTCGGAACGAGATCGCCGAGCTCCATGTTGTCAACCGTGAAAGTAAGGCAGTTTGCTGTTCCTTTGATCGCCAAGAGGTCTTGCTCGCTGCTGCATAGCGGCAGACCGCTGGACGCGCATTGAATCGAGTACCAGAGATTCCGCTTCCGTTGGGGCGCATTCACATTTTTTGGGCCAAGTTCGTCGGGCCCTGTGTTGTCCGAGTTTCTGAAATGCCACCCTTCGATTTCGTATGGCACAGCGTCCGCATGAAGCGGGGTTGGCATCAACACTTGGCGCCCCCGATAGAAGACATCTACAAACCAGCCGTCGGTTAGGGGGCTCAGCCCAAAAACATAGTTTTTGGATAATTGTTTACGGTACGTCTGGCCCGCGACGACTTTGCCAGAGAACTCTACGTCGTAGCGTTGTGATGCGCTCCCACATGATTTATCATAGGAGAGCTCGGCTTTTCCGGCTGTCGAGGCACCCGCGATGACTAAGGAGATCAGCGCGAAAACCAATCCAAATTTCACTATTCGTATCTCAATTGATCAGCTGACTGGAACGCCGTCCTCGGCCGCAGGGGTGCGACGCGCCGATCCTGATTCCACAGCCGCTGCAGAGACGGCCTTTGCCACTGCTTCGACGACGCGCGTGTCGAACACGCTCGGTATGATGTACTCGGCCGAGAGTTCGTCCGGACCGATGACGGCGGCGATCGCATGCGCCGCCGCGAGCTTCATCGCTTCATTGATGTGCCGGGCGCGCGTATCGAGCGCGCCGCGGAAGACGCCGGGGAACGCCAGCAGATTGTTCACCTGGTTCGGATAGTCCGAACGTCCGGTCGCCATCACGGCGACGTATGGCTCCGCGAGATCCGGCGCGATCTCGGGCAGCGGGTTCGCCATGGCGAAGACGATCGGATCTTTCGCCATCGACTTCAAATCGTCGACCGTCAACAGATTAGGCCGCGAGAGACCGATGAAGACGTCGGCCCCTTTCATCGCTTGCGACAACGGGCCCGTGAAGCGCTCGCGATTGCCGTTGTCGGCAAGCCACTGCCACATCTCGTTCTCAGGATAGGATCGTCCGCGCACGAGCGCGCCGTCGCGGTCCACGCCGATGACGTCGGCGGCGCCGGCCGACAAGAGAATCTTTGCGCACGCTCCGCCCGCTGCGCCGATGCCGTTGACGACGATGCGCGTGTCGGCCAGCTTCTTGCCGACCACTTTGAGCGCGTTCAACAGCGCCGCGAGAATGACTATAGCGGTGCCGTGTTGGTCGTCGTGCATCACGGGGATGTCGAGACACTCGTCGAGCCGGCGCTCGATCTCGAAGCAACGCGGCGACGAGATGTCTTCCAGATTGACGCCGCCGAATGCCGGTGCGATGCGCACGACAGTCTCCACGATTTCGTCGACGGATTTGGTGTCCAAGCAAATCGGAAACGCATCCACTCCGGCGAAGGCTTTGAAGAGCATCGCCTTGCCTTCCATCACCGGCATGGCCGCATATGGACCGACATCCCCGAGGCCGAGCACTGCGGTGCCGTCCGTGACGATCGCTACCGTATTACGCTTGATGGTGAGCGCATATGCTTTCGATGGATCAGCGGCGATGGCCAGGCTGACGCGCGCGACGCCCGGCGTGTAGACGCGCGAGAGTATGTCGCGATTGGTGACCGGCATGCGCGGTGTGATCTCGATCTTGCCGCCGAGATGCGCGAGAAACGTGCGATCGCTGACGTTGACGACACGCACGCCCTCGATCTTGCCGATCGCCGCGACCACGACGGCAAGATGGTCCTCGTCCTGCACGTCGATGCTGATGTCGCGCAGCACAGTTTTCTTCCCGACGCGATAGACGTCGACCGCCCCGATCCGCCCGCCCGTCTCGGCGATGACCTGCGCGACGTGCGCGAACGTGCCCAAGGCCGTGATCTGTTCGATCCGGACGATCGTGGAAAACCCGATCTTCATCTGCTCTCGCACCTGGAATAACACTCCTCGCGCAAGGGAATGGCCGGTCGCGGACTTAAACGTTTGACCGCACATTCCCCGATTCCGGAGGAAATCTTCGTGCGCAGAATGCTGGCGCTCGCGATCGTCGTTTCATTGCTCAGTATGAACGTGAGCGGCTGTTCTACGCCGGTCGACACGGGCAGCAGCATTCCGGCGCAGAGCCAGCCCATCTACACGTTGTTGGCGCTCGTCGGTCTTGGCATCGCGATCACCGCGTTCCATCACCACAGCGAACAGCCGCACAACGGGTCGGGGGCGATTCCCCAAACGCCGATCAGTGTGATCCCGTTGCGGCTGACGAACGCAGTTCCCGTGGATCTCACGCTCGACCCGAACTTCACTGGAAATTTTGGTGCGCTCCTCGCAGGCAATTCCGGCGGGGCTTGGCTCGTCGATCTCGGCGACATCACGACGAACAACACCGTCACGGTGCAATACGCGTTGCCGGCCGGCTATCAGCCGACCGGGCTCGCGATCGATGCTAACACGAGTGTCGATCACGAATGGTTCGTCGATGCCTCGGGCACTGCGGAGGGCTGCGCGAATCCGGGCATCGGCGGTCCGACCACGTGCACGCCGAGCCCGGCACCTTTCTCCGATACGCTCGGCTCATGCGGTACGCGGTATATCTCGGCCGATGCGACGCACGTCTTCATCGCATGTGATAGCGGAGCGGGGACGGTCGCCTGGGTGGCGTTCGATTTTAACGCCAACAAGACGGGCTCGGGTTCGTATACGTACACTGCCGGGCCAGCGAAAGGTCTATATGCGGCGGACGCCGTGTTTGCCAACGGCCAAGCGATCAGTCAATTTTTGCTGTTCCATAAGGATGGAACATCGCACGAAGTTGTCCTGACCACGCCGCCGACGACCGGAGCGGGTCCCACGCTCAATCCGATTCCGCTGGACATCGGCAACGCGTCGATCACCGGCGTCGATATCTATGCGTACAACGGCGCGCCGACGAGCGGATCGTATTCGATCGCGCGCTACGACTCGCCCAGCGGCGGCCTCAGCTTCACGATCCAGATGCTGCTGCTGGTCGCGGAGAACGGCGTTCCGAATCCTGGGCCCGGCCGCACGTTCGGCGTACCGCTCACACACCTCCATGCCGATTCATCCGGCGTGTACGGCCTTGATCCGTCAGGCACGCTGGTCGTGTTCCGTGTTTTCTAAACGCGGCGTCCGCGCGCGCGACGTGATGCGGATGCTCGCACGCGGCTTGGACTCTGAGTCTGCAGACACGTGTCGGCGGTTGCTGCTGCCGCTCGCACGTGCGGATGCCGATCGGAACAGCCGGCTCGCCGACACGCTGCGGACGTACTATGCCTGCGGCGGCAGCGTGAGCAAGACAGCCGAGGCCCTGTTCCTGCATCGCAACAGCGTGCGTTACCGGTTGGACCGCGTGCGCTCGCTGCTCGGCGCCGACATCGACCATCCCGAGATCGCCGCGGTCTTGTTGGCGGCATTCGCCGTCTGTGCGACAGATGAAACCACTGAGGTCCGCGATGAAGCTCAGCGCGCGCAATAGATTGCCAGGAACCATCGAGCGCATCGACGTCGATGGTCTCACGGCGAAAGTCACGATGCGTGTCGGCGACAACTGTATCGTCGCCGTCATCACGCGCGAAGCCGTTGAGGAGATGGAATTACGTGTCGGCGACGACGTCGCGGCGGTGATCAAGTCTTCGTCGGTGATGATCGCCAAGGAATAGCTCGCTCGGCCCTGCCAAACGTAACGTGGGCCGACATAAAGTCGGCCCCTTCAAGACGCTGTTGGTAGCCAGACCGTCACCGTCGCGCCGCCGCCGGGTGTTTCCGCAAGCGCGATGCGGCCGCGATGCGCTTCCACTATGCGCTTCGCAAGACTCAGGCCAAGCCCCATCCCCTGGCCGGCGCCTGGACGACCTCTGGCGGCGCGATGATACGGCGAGAACAGATCTGCGCGTTCCGATGCGGCGATGCCCGGACCGTGGTCGATGATCGAGCAGCGCACGAAGTCGCCGTCGCGCGACGCTGCCACTTCGATCACGCCGCCGCCCGGCCAGTACCGAACTGCGTTTCCAAGCACGTGAGCGAAGAGCCGTGACAACCGGTCGACGTCGGCCACAACGGTGAACGAAGAAATACTCTCGTGCAATTCGACGCGATGCGACGGCGGCAACTTGATAGCGGCGACGCCCGATCCCAATGCGGTGACGAGCGAAACGGGCGCTAGACGCAGTCCGTCGCGGCTCGAGGCCAAGCGCTCGAAATCCATCACATCCGTGATCGAGTCGGCCAGCCGGGCCGATGCGCCGGCGATGACGTCGCCGTATTCGCGGACGCGATCGGGCGGCATCTCGATGGCCGCGAGCAGTTCTGCATAGCCGCGAATCGCTGTGAGCGGCGTTCGAAGCTGATGCGTGACGAGGCTGACGAAATCGCTGCGCAGGCTTTCGAGTTCCTTTTGTTCTGTGATATCGCGAAAGCAGCATGCGAGGCTGTGGCGTCGCGAGCTCGCGCCGATCAACGCCGCGGCGAGCGAGATCCAGATCGTTTTGCCGTTCGGGGTCGAGAGACGGACGTCGATCGCACGTCCAGGTTCGTCTATAAAAACTCCCGCCGTATCGGCGAATGAACTGAACGCATGAGGAAATTCCGGCGCGTGAGGTTGGAGTCCGGAGGCAGTCATGGTCTTTCCCACGATCGATTCGCGCGCTATTCCGGTGATCCGTTCGGCCGCGTTGTTCCACAGACCGATGCGGAGCTCGTGGTCGAACGTGCAGATGCCTTCAGCGCTCTCGGCGATGAGCGCGCGGCCGCGCTCGCTCTCCGCGCGCAGCGCTTCGAATCGGTGGGCTCGCGCCAATGCGCGGCGCGCATGATCTATCAGTACGGTAACGACGTCTGCCTGATCGCCGCCCGCTGTATCGATACCGGCGTCAAACGCTATCACCGTGCCGTCACATCCGCCCTCGGCCGATATCGGCCACGCGACAACGCGGCGGACGCCGAACTCACGCAGAAGGCCCGCGAACTCGCCGTTCGCCTCGCGCAACGCCGAGACGTCGACTGCCGCGACGGCTTCACCGTGGAGCATCGCGCGCAAGCGCGCATCCCCGTTGGAGCGAGAGCGGTTGAACGCGCCTTGGAGGCGCGCGACCAAGCGCCACGGCGCTGCACGATCGCCGAATGCTTCGACGAAATCCGCATCTGCCTCGCGCGCGGCCGCAATTGAAAACGCGGCGCCGATCGTCTGCCCGACGCCGTTTGCAAGCGCTGTGCAGACAGCCGCCACGTCGTCGCTGTCTGCAAACGCGCGCAAGAGATCCGCGAGGCCGCCGGACATCAGCCCGCCTTGGCTGCGGCTCGCTGGGCTGCCGTGCCGAAGCCTTGACGGACTTGCGCGCCCCATTGCTTCTGTCCGCGCAGGTAGTCCCACGTGCCTTTGAGCCGCCACCAGAGAGTCAATTGCCGATAGCCGAAATTCTCGACGATCGCGATGAGGTTGAGCAAGGCAAGATCGCGCCAGCTAGGATAGCGATGGAACGACGCCTCTTCGAGTAGGACCGCGGAGACGGAGAGGATGATGCCGAGCACCACCGCGCACAGCGTGTAGATGAGCGCGTTGATGGGCGCCAGCAATCCAAGGATCGCCGCCAGCGGGAGCAAGATGTAGCCTGAGAGTTCTACGATTGGGCCGATCGCCTCGATCAACAGGAAATACGGCATCCCGAAAAGGCCGGCACGGCCGTAGGCGCGATTGAAGAACATCGCGCGATGTTTGTAGAGGACTTCGAACATCCCGCGATGCCAGCGATTGCGCTGTCGCCCGAGCGTCTGCCAGGACGAGGGGACTTCGGTCCAGCAGACCGTCTGCGGCACGAAAAGCACTTCGTAGTCGCGTTTGTTCTCTTTTAGGTAGCGCACGATCTTGACCACGAGTTCTTTATCTTCGCCGACCGTATCTGTCGAGTAGCCGCCGACCGTCTTCGCGGTCGCTTTGTGGAACAATCCGAAAGCACCCGAGACGATAAGCATGACGTTCAGCGTCGACTGCGCCGTCCGTCCGCACAGAAACGCGCGCATGTACTCGACGATCTGGAAGAGCTCGATAGGCTTGCTGGGCAGCCCGACCGCTTCGACCCGGCCTTTGACCACGCGGCAGCCGTTGGCCGCACGGATGATTCCGCCGGTTATCGGCACAAAAGTCGGCCGGTCGAGCATCGGGCGCACGACGTGGAGCAGCGCATCTTCTTCAAGGATGGCGTCCGCGTCGACGGTGCAGAAAAGCGGGTAGCGCGAGACGTTGATACCGGCGTTCAGCGCGTCCGCCTTGCCGCCGTTCTCTTTGTCAACGACGATCAACTTTGGGTAGGCCGCTGACGCATACAGCGCCTTCACCGGCTTGCACGCGACGGTCATGTCGTAGCCGAAGTCCAACCGTTCCATGGAGAACGCCTCGATCATCGCTGCGAGTGTGTTGTCCTTCGACCCGTCGTTTATGACCACGACTTCGTGTTTGGAGTACTTCAGCCGCAATAGCGACCGCACGGATTCCACGATCGTCGCGCCTTCGTTGTGCGCGGGGCAGAGAATTGAGATCGGCGGGACGAGTCGCGAACGGAAGATCTGCTCGAGCCGTTCCTTGTCGCGCGTGCGAAGGTAGCGGCGCACTTCAATCAGCGCAATGAACGTGAACGCGAGGTACGTGAGGTCGACGAAGACCACGTAGAAAAAGACAAGCGCGTTGTAGCCGAGGACGACTTGGCGTGCGAAATTCCAAGCTGGCGAGCCGTACCACGAGAGATGGATGAATGCGAACCCGATCATGCCCGGCCCGCCGGTACGCGCGCTGCGGTGCGAGAGGCCGACAAGAGCACGAGTCGCTGAAGCGCTGCGACCGCGGCCTTTCGAGCAGGCGCGCCTGGCTCTTCGACTAGCGCCCGCGAGAGGACAGCCCGGCCCTCTTCGCCGGCATCGGCAAGCGCCTCGGCCGCGTGACTCCGGACCCACCATACGTCATCGTGCAGTCCAGCTTCGAGTACCTCGAAGTAGCGCTGGGATTGGGCGGGCGTCGCGAAGTCGGCCGGCGGCGGGCCGAGGGAATGGAGCGCCTTCATCACGCGAACGCGTACGAACCAAGCGGCGTCTCCGGCGGCCGCGAACAACGCGGCGACGCGATCCATGGCGCCTCCGCGTCCGAGCGCTTCTGCGGCGCGCGCCCGAACCTCAGGCGATTCGTGGCGGAGCGCGCGCTCTGCGGGAGCGAAGTCGGACATCCATCCGATATCGGCGAGAATCTCGAGCGCGAGCGCTGCGATCCGGATGTCGGGATCTTCGACAGCTGCGGTGAGCGCCGGGACCGCGGTCATTCCCATCCTCGAAAGCACTTCGGCGACGCGCACTTGTTGCCAGCGCGTCGGGTTGCGAAGTGCGGCGAGCATCGGGGCGATCGCGACTTCGGATCCGATAGCACCGAGCGCTTCGGCAGCGCCGATGCGGACGAACGGATCGGGGTCGTCGCGAAACACTTCGATCAACGCGGGCACGGCGATCGCCGAATGCATCGCGCCGAGCAACATGCAGGTCTTCACACGCGATTCGACGCTGCGCGACTTCAAGCGGAGCATCGCCGTGGAGACATAGTCGGATTCTTCCAGCACGCGCACGAGCCGGTCGCGGAGTTCGCCGGTGACGAAGACAAGGTGGTCGACGATCGTCTCTTGCACTGCGTCGCCGACGGTCCCGCGCGGCGGCGGCAATTCCATCACGAGCGCGCCGCCGACGAACACCTGACGGCCTTCGCATCGAAGTTCGGATTCACCATCGAACAACGGCGGAAGTCGCTCGAGCAGCCACGCACGCGTTCGCAATACGACTCGCGCGCGGTTCTCTCGCCACGTACGCATCGCGAACATTCCGATGAGCAGGAGGACGAGCGCCGCTTCAAGGCCCTCGAGTATTCGCAGTAGGTATGGTAGGGACAGAACCATCACTTATACTATCGGCTGTCCCGCGTCCCAGGCGGTATTGTTTGAAGGGGCCGACCATTTGAAGGGGCCGACTTTATGTCGGCCCGGGCTGATAAAACGTGGGCCGACATAAAGTCGGCCCCTTCAGCATCCGCGCAAGAGCGACCGAAACGCGGGGCGACTAGCGTCGGCCTCTTCACCGTTTGGCGAGCAGCGAGCGGATACGAGCCTGAAGTTCGCGCGGCGAAAAAGGCTTGACCACATAATCAAAGCCGCCCGCTTCGAACCCCTCGAGTACATCGTGCTCTTGTCCCTTCGACGTGAGGAACATGATGGGGATGGATTCAGTCGCCGGATCTTTCTTGAGCGCTTTCGCCACTTCCCAACCGTCCATGCGCGGCATCAGCACATCGAGGATCACGAGGTCCGGCATGACCCTTCGAACCGCCTCAAGCGCGCTTTCGCCGTCGGCGGTCGGCGTGACGTCGCAGCCGGCATTGGTGACGGTGATCTGCACGAGCCGACGGATGTCGTCGTCGTCGTCTGCGATGACCACCTTCGCCTTCGCGCGTGCCGCGTCACTCATTTCGTCGTTGCATCTTCGAAGATCGCCTTGATGCGATCGGCAAGAGCGACCGGGTCGAACGGTTTAGTGATATAACCCGATGCGCCCGCATCCATGCCGGCGCGGATATCAGCGGGGTCCGAGCGAGCGGATAGGAACACGATCGGTATCTCCTTCGTGTCTGCGCCACTCTTCAGGAGCCGGCACACATCAAGTCCGTCTTTGTCCGGCAGCATTCGATCCAAGAGGATGAGATCCGGGCGCTGCCGCTCGATAGCCTCGGTCGCTCCGGCGAAATCGGTCACGGACGTGACTCCGAACTTGCCGAGCAGCCGCAACGACAAGTCGATGACGCCTTGCACGTCGCGCTCGTCTTCAACGACGAGAATTGTACGAATCTCCAGTTTACGCTTTCGACCTCCGGCTCTTACGTGGGCCGACTAACGTCGGCCCCTTCAAATTCGGCCCCTTCGGACTAGCGGCGCGACTTGCGCGCCGGTTTGGCCGCCGCTTCAAGCGACGCCAGCCGTTCCTGCAGCGCGCGGTGCGCGTCGCGTACGCTCGACAGCTCGTCGCGCATCTTCTGCAATTCCGCCGGTTTGCTCAAGTGATCGCGGATGCTCGCCGCCGCTTCCATGCAGCGCCGCTTCAGTCGACCATCGATGTCTTGCGCGGCCAATCGCTCCAGCGGTTCTATGGCAGCGCTCTCGTGCATCGCCTGCAGCGCGTCGATCGACGCGATGCGCACGTGATAGCTACGATCGTCGAGCAAGTCGAGCAGCGCGTCCCGCACTTCTTTGCGCCCTTCGCCAAGCTTGCCAAGCGCGGCGACGGCAGCTCGCCTCGCCGGAGTCGGGCGTCCGTACGTGGTCCACGCGAGCACTGTCGGAATCGCGCGCTCGTCGCCGAGGTCCCCCAGGCCCGCGAATATTCCGCCCCGGATCACATCTTGCCACGACTCTTTCTTCGCAAGCGCGCCCGTCAGCGTGGCGTACGCGCGCTTGGTCTTTGTCTTGCCGATCGAATGCGCGGCTTGCGCTTCGACTAGATAGGATGGGTCCTTTTTGAACAGCGGTGCAAGCGCTTCATATGCTTCGTCGTTATGAAACTCACCGAGCGCCTCCGCGACGGCGCGCCGCGCCTTCGGATGTTTGACCGATCGCGCCCGGAGCAGCGCGCGAAGCGGCTCCGCGCCGCGGATCCGTCCGAGCGCGCGCGCCGCCTCGGCTTGAACTCCCCAGAACGGATCTCGCTGTAAGGCATGAGCGATGGCCGCCACCGAATCCGATGACGCTTCTTTGGCGAGCGCCCTGACAGCCTGGACGCGCGAAGCGACTCGCGCGTCGCGCTCCAGTTGGCGCACGAGCATTTGCGTCGGCACTTCGAGCTCAAGCGTCTTGATGATGTCGGCGTCGGGATCGAAGGAGAAGGTCTGCGGCTCCGACGCAAACGCGAAAGCGAATGTCTGCTGCGCGGCGTCGCAGGTGATCTGACGTCGCTCGGACTTGCCGCGTCCGAACCCGAACTCGACCGCGACGGGAACGCGGAACAGCGGCGTCGCTTCGTCGGTCGACTGCGCTTGCGTCACGTCGATGCGCGCCTGACCCCGCTCGGCATCCCACGCATAGCGAACCCGAAACTCCGGATGGCCGGCCTTGAAGACCCATTGGTCGAAGAACAGCGCGAAATTTCGGCCGGTCGTCTCTTCTATCGCGCGGCTCAGATCGACGGTTTCGACGTTGCGGCGTTGATTGGTCTGGACATACGCGTGCAGCGCCGCCCAGAACAGGTCATCGCCGAGTTCCGTGCGGATCATGTGGAGGACGCATGCGCCTTTTTCGTAGAGGTGGCGATCGAATATCTCGACCGGCTCGCCAAAGACGCTCGTGACGATCGACCGGCGGTAGTGCTCCGAGTCCTCGAGCAGATAGCGCGCTTGCATCTCCAGGCGATAGTAGTCGAACTCGTCTTTGCCGAGATCGAATTCTTTGAACAGCGCTTCGAAATAGGTCGCAAAGCCTTCGTTGAGCCAGGCGTGAGACCAATCTTTACACGTGAGGAGATCGCCGAACCATTGGTGCGCCAATTCGTGCGCCACGAGCCCGTCGCTCGAGAAATCGAGATGCGCGCGCGCGTCGTGGAGCGTCGTATCTGTCTGCGTCGTCGCGGTGGTGTTCTCCATCCCGCCGAAGATGAAGTCGGAGACGGCGATCTGTGAGTATTGGGGGTACGGATACGGAAAGCTGAGACGATCGCCGAAAAACTTCACCATCGCCGGCGTCTTACCGAACGACCGCTCGCCGTCGGCCTCGCGGCCGGGGTGGACGTAGTAGGAGACGGGCGTACCTTTGACCATGGAGGTACGACCCGAGAATCTTCCCGCGACACACGAGACGAGATACGTCACGTGCGGCGTCTCCATCTTCCAGTGGTATGTCTTGGTCTTCGCGGTTTTGTTCTCTGTTGCGCCGATCAATCGTCCGTTGCTCAACACGAAGTACGCACTCGGTACCGTCGCTGTAACTTCGGTCGTGACTTTGGCATTCGGATAGTCGATGCACGGAAACCAATAGTGCGCGTCTTGATCCTGGCCTTGCGTCCAGACGTGCACGGGTTTGTTCGGATACCCTTCGTCGGGGCCGATGAAGTAGATCCCCTGGCGTGGTTGGCGCGCCTCGTACTCGACGATGACGGAGGTGGATCGGCCGGCCGCAAGCTTAGGCAATTGCACGCGGAGTTTGGCGCCCTGCAAGCTGAAGGGCAACGATGCGCCGCGCGGCCCACGGACGCGGTGGATCGTCAACTGCGCCGCATCGAATTCGATCGAGCTGAGCTGCTTGCCGACGGCCGTGAACGTGGTGGCGCACTTGCCGAACAGGATCTTCTGATCGAAGTCGAACGACAGCGTCAATGCGATGTGGTCGACGCGCGCTGGGCGGTCAGGCGCGTAGCGCTGCTTCGCTCCGGGAAGAGCAAAGGGCTTGCGTCCGTTGCTGCTCGGCGCGGCGCTGGCATCTGCGCGCCGGCAGTAGGCGTGGGTCATGGGCCATCCTTCACAAAGCGGCTGGCGATCGTGGCTGTGCGGATTCTATATCGATCTATCGCGCGGCGACCGGCTCGCGCCGCGACTCCGTCACGGTCTGCACGACTTTGGGCGGCGCGAACTCGAAGTGGTCGTGCTCCGCGACGAAGTATCCGAGTCCTTGAGACGCAGTCCGAAGCTCCGTCAGATAGCGGCCGAGTTCAGCTTGCGGCACGAGCGCGTGCACGGTATCCCAACCGTCGCGACCTTCGCTTGCGCCGTAGCTCAAGATCTGCCCGCGTTTGCCCGTGACGTGCTGCATCACGGTGCTCGTGAAGCCGCTCGGCACGGTGATCTCGACGCGCTGAATCGGTTCCAGCAGACTCGGTTTGCATTTGGGCAGGCCTTCACGCATCGCAAGTGCAGCCGCCATCTTGAACGACGCTTCGTTCGAGTCGACGTTGTGATACGAGCCGTCGTAGAGAGTCACGCCGACATCCACCACCGGATATCCACCGATCGGGCCCTTTTCGAGCGCCTCGCGCACGCCTTTTTCAACGCCGGGGAAGAACTGCTTCGGAACGACGCCGCCGACGATCTTGTCGACGAACTTTATCCCGCTTCCGCGAGGCAACGGCTGGATCTCCAGATGCACGTCGCCGAACATCCCGTGCCCGCCCGTCTGATGCTTGTAGCGGCCCTGCTGCTGCGTCTTGTTCATGATGGTCTCGCGGTACGGCACTTGCGGCAATTGCGTGTCCAGCCGCACGTTGTACTTGCGCTGCATACGCTCGACCGTGATCGTGAGATGCATCTCACCGTGACCGCGCAGCACGAGCTCGTCCGTGAACGGGGCGCGTTCCGCGGCGATGCTTGGATCTTCTTCCTTCATGCGCACGATCAACTGCGAGAGTTTCGCTTCGTCGGCGCGATCGTGCGGGCGCACGGCCATCGCGAACGCGCTCTTGAGCAGCTTCGGAACCGGCATGCGAACTTTCGCTGTTCCGGTGCAGAGGGTGTCGCCCGTGTGCGTGGCTTCGAGGCGAGCGATCGCGACGATGCTCCCCGGGCCCGCGGACGTGATCGCGGACTGGCTCTTGCCTTGCAGGTCGTACAACCCGCCCGGCCGTTCTTTGATGTCGGCGTGGTCGACGCTCGTGAGCTGCGCATCGGGCGTCAGCGTGCCGCTCACGATGCGCGCGACCGATAGCTTGCCGCTTTGCGGGTGAACAAACGTCTTGCACACTTGGGCGATGACCGGACCGCTTTCCGACGGCGTGACTTTCGAGCCATCCTCGGCGGTTCGCACGACGTGCGCGCCGTCCGGGAATTGGCGGACGATCAGATCGAGGAGTTCCGGCACACCGCAACCGCGGATACCGCTTGCGACGACGACGGGGACGATCTTGTCGGCGCTGACGTCATCGCTGAGATCGCGCTCGACCTCTTCGAGCGGAGGTTCTGTGCCCTCGAGGATCTCTTCCATTAGATGATCGTCGAAATCGGCGAGCGCTTCCAACAGCTGCTCGTGGGTCTTGTCTTCCGCATTGCCAGGCAGCGCGGTGGGAGCAGCCTTGCCGTCGGAGCCGTACTTGAAAGCCTGCATGCTGACGACGTTCACGAAGCCCGCGAACGACTCGCCTTGTCCGATCGGGGCTTGTTCTGCGACGACGTGCGCGCCGAACTTCTCGCGCAGCCGGGCGTACGTGGTGGGGAAGTCCGCGCCTGGCCGATCCATGCGGTTGATGACGAAGCAGTGCGGCATGCGCATGCGTTCGAGATAGTCGACGAGCGATTCGACGAGCGGGAGCCGGTTTGGGTCGGCTTCGACGACGATGATCGCGGCGTCAGCGGCCAAGAGAACGAACTTCGTCTCTTCAAAAAAATCGACCGCCCCCGGGCAGTCGATGAGATTCACGCGGGTGTCGCCCACCTGGAGGTGGGCGAAGGCCGGCGCCACAGACATCTGATGAGCGATGGATTCGGAATCGTGGTTCGTCGTCGCGGTCCCGTCCGTCACAGCGCCTTTGCGCGGAATCGCGCCCGCGTGTGCGAGCAGCGCTTCGACGAGCGTGGTCTTGCCGCCGTGATGCGGACCGACGAAAGCGACGTTGCGGACGCCCGCAACGCTTGGAGCCGCCATATGCGTGTACTCCTCGGGCAAGCCGTCTCAAAAGAACGGCGAAAAACGCTTGTCGCGTAAGAGGCGCCTGGCCTTCGACGCACGCGGCGGGGGCGCCTCGCGGTCGACGCGAACATTCGCTCGATGCGCGATTCTTCGACACTGCGGGTCAACGAGACGTTTTTTTCCGTCCAAGGCGAGGGGACGCTTACCGGCGCTGCGACCTTCTTCATCAGGCTGGACGGCTGCCCGCTCCGCTGTGCGTGGTGCGACACGCCGTACGCGCTCGACGGCACGGCCGGCGCAGTCACGGATGTGGAGACGCTCGCGGCTCAGGCGCACGGCATTCCGCGCGTCGTGATCACCGGGGGCGAACCGCTCGCCCAAGATATCCGTCCGCTGGTCGCCGCGCTCGATTCCGGCACGCACGTCACCGTAGAGACAAGCGGCACGATCTTCGCGGACATTCCGCGCGTCGCGCTCTTCAGCGTGAGTCCAAAAGTCGGTTCGTCCGGCTATAAGCCGAAGCCGGTCGTGCTGAAGAAATTCTGCGCCGCGGCAAAGGGCCGCCTGCAGCTCAAATTCGTCATCGGCGATGCGCGCGATCTTGAAGAGACGCTCGCATGCCTTTTAGAGTTAGACTCCGAGCTGCCTCACGACACGCCGATCGTACTGCAGCCCGAAAGCGGCAGCGCGGGAACGGGTGCCGCCTATCACGAGGCGCTGCGGAAGCTCGCGGAATCCGTGCTGGCCGATTCGCGCTGGCGTCGCTTCGACGTGCGCGTGCTTCCTCAATTGCACTATCTCATGTGGGGCGGAGCCGCTGGTCGATGATCTCGATCGAATACTCGTGTCATTTCGATGCAGCGCACCAGCTCGCGCTGCCGTACGATTCGCCGTGCAACCGACGTCATGGCCACCGCTACACGGTGCAGATATGCGCATCAGCGGACCGGCTCGAGCACGGCATGGTGGTCGACTACAACATCCTCAAGCAGGTGGTCGCGGAGTTCGATCACTGCGACCTGAACGAGCGCTCGGAATTCAGCGCCTCCGGACTGCAGACGACGGCCGAGAACATCGCCACAGTGTTAGCCGAGAAAATTCAGGCGGCAGTCGGCGCACGCGTGACGATCGAAGAAGTAACGGTACGCGAAACGCCGCGTGCGGCGGCGCGGTGGCGGCGTGAGCGCGCCTGACGCGAAGCGCGCGCGATCGGCGTCCGCTGAGATTTCCGGACTGCTCGAATCCGCGCTCTACGTGGAAGACGTCCGCACCTCTGCCGAATTTTTCTCCAAGGTGCTTGGCCTTGAGCCCATGTTCGAGAGTGAGCGGCTCGTCGCGCTCGACGCAAAACGCTCCGGCACCCTGCTGCTGTTCAAGCGCGGCGCAACAATTGAGGACATGAAGACGGCAGGGGGTATAGTTCCGGGCCACGATGGCGCCGGTCCGGTGCACATGGCGTTTGCGATTCCGGATGGCTCGTACGATTCGTGGATCGCGCGCTTGGCGTCGTTCGATGTGAAGGTGCGAAGCGAAGTGCGCTGGCCGCGCGGCGGTATGAGCGTCTACTTCGATGACCCGGACGGTCATCTGATCGAGTTGGCTACGCCGGGACTCTGGCCGAACTACTAAACCGCGTTTTCGTCCATCGTGATGTCGAGCTTGTTGCCTTCGATCTCCGCGAATGCCGTGCTCACGGCTTTCTCCGGATTGGAGCCTTCGACGAGCGGCTCCGTATGGTTGACTAGCTGTTGCGCGCGCACGCGCGCGACGTTCACAAGCAAATACTTGTTATCGATTTGGGAAAGCAGGTTATCGATATTTCCGAACTGCGAATGGTTTTTAGGATCTTTCATAATCTCCGCACAACGGTAGGAGCGGTCTGTGACGCGCTCTGACAAAGTTTCCAACAAACGGAAGCCCTAGTATACAACGCGGCGAGGCACACCGTCAAGTTTCCCTCGTGTGCGGTCGTGAGACTCTACCTACTGAAAGGACTTGCACGACCGGATTACTTTGTGATACAAAGTAAGGTGGCGTGCTTACTCTACTGAAACGACCGAGCGCTTTCATCCCTCTGGTAATTTCCACGGGATTCTTGGCCGCGTTTTCCGTCGGCATTGTCCAAGGCACGCTCGTTCGTCAGCCGGATGAGGACGTCGCCGCGCATCTATTCCAAATACTGATGCCGGCGCAGTTCGTGATCATCGCTTTCTTTGCGATCTCGTGGTTTCCGAAGTTACCGAAGCCAACACTGCAGGTGCTTGCTTTGCAAGTCGGCGCGGCGCTCGCAGTGCTCGCGATTGTCTACTTCGAGCACCTCTAAATAGAGGGCGAATCTACTCCCACATGACTTGATCGATAAAGCAGAATTTCCACGACTCTCCGCGCTCGGCCGAACGGATGATCGGATGCTTTGTGGCGTGAAAGTGCTTTGTGGCGTGTCTGTTCGGGGAATCATCGCAACAGCCGACGTGGCCGCATTCCAGACATTCCCGCAAGTGGACCCATGTCGCGCCGATCTTGAGGCAATCTTCGCAGCCGTTCGCGCTGGGTTTGACATTGTGGATGTGATCGAGGTGGGTGCATATTGGATTCTGCATGGTGATCCTCCGAAATACTGTTTCGACGCGCATCCTTTTCGAGTGGGAACTTGATGTCCCGCGTGATCGGAGAACGTTTGCGAAGAGAGCCCAGGTCCTGTAGACTACATGGGCCGACTGGCGTCGGCCCCTTCAGACTTGCGCCCATACAGCCGCGAGAGGTGTCGAATGCCGCATCCAAGTTTGAATCCGCTGCCGTATGCAGACTGGAAACCGACGAAGACCACGCTGCAACTGATGTGCCAGATCGTAGGCAAGATCAGACTCGGACACGTTCCGCACCGCTCTCATTGGTGGAACGTCACGTTGCAGCCCACGCCGCGCGGGCTGACAACCATGCGCATGCGCCAACACGACGTCTTCTTCGAGATCGAATTCGACTTCATCGATCATCTGCTCAACATCCGGAGCAGCTCGGCGCACAAGCCGGTCTCGTTCTCACTCCACGACGGGATGTCGGTCGCACGCTTCTATGCCGCGTTGTTCGCCGCGCTCGAGGATCTCGGATTGCGCGTGTGCATTCTGGACAAGCCATATCGGATGGGCTTCGAGACGCCGTTCAGCGCGGACGACGAACACGCTTCGTACGATCGCGTGATCGTGCGGCGCTGGTGGGAAGCGCTGCTATGGAGCGCAGACGTCTTCGATCAGTTCGCGGCCGACTTTCTCGGAAAGGAAAGCCCCGCCCATCTGTTCTGGCATTCGTTCGATCTCGCGCTCGCGCGCTATTCCGGCGCGCTCGCGGGCGGAGCGTTCAAACCGGATCCGGTGGAGCGCGAAGCGTATTCGACTGAAGTCATCGCGGTCGGATTTTGGCCGGGCGACGACAAGACGCCAGCGCCGACGTACTACACGTACACGGCGCCCGAGCCCGCGGACCTCACGAAGTTCGTACTGCAACCGACTCCGGCGGCATGGTATCCCCAAGGCGCCGGCCACCTCGGCGCGCTGCCCTACGATACCGTTCGCGAATCCGAGGATCCCAGAGCCACCCTGATGCAATTCCTGCGCAGCGGGTTCGAGGCAGGCACCCGCGCGGCGCACTGGGATCTCAAGCCGTTGCTCAACCAGTTCCGCTCGAACGGCTACCAAGCGGACGCGTCGTCTACAGACGCGTCGTCAAGCCGATGACAAACCCGTTCAGCGCCGCACGCTGCGTGAGATAGTACTTGACCTCGAACGCCGACGACGAACCCAGTCCGATCTGGCCGAACGCGTCCGCGACGAAACCGCTGCCCGGGCGGCTGATGCCCGCGCCGCCGTTATTCGATCCGCTGACGTTGACGAAGTCGTAACCCAGTCCGCCGCCGAGGCGCACCAGATGGCCGACGCCGGCGTCTTGCTCCAACGTTACGGGGATCTGCGTTATCGACTCTGATCCCGGCGTGAATATCGGCCCCTGGGGACCGCCGAGCACCTGTTGTCCGTTGGGGGTTGAAACGGTCTCGCGGCTGGAGATGAATCCGGCGTCGATACGATACCCGCCGGACAAGAGGTTTGGCTCGATGGCGAACTCGATCGCCACGTTGCCTTGCTGTTTGACGCTCACGCCGGGTGGCGTGCCTATCGACTCAAGCGTGGATCCGGCGGAGGCCGGCACGTAGGCGCCGATGCCGACGCTGAGCGGCAAGTTCGCGCCGGCCGCAAGCGCAGCCGACGGAACGGCAGCGGCGGCAGCGACAAAGGCGCATAGTATCAGATATGAGCCACGGCTAAAAATATTCATCTATCAATTCACCCTTCTCGATAGTGCACGCGGCTTCGGCGAGCCGCCTGGATATCCCGCGATATATTACGCGGCCGATACTTCGAATGTTTCGCAGCCGACCGCGCTTAGATCGCGGCAGATCTCGACACCTGATTCCGGCAGCGAATGGGCCAGGGCGTCCGCGAGTTCTGCGCTCCGTACGAGCACTGCGACGCGGGTGTTGGTACGCGCGCGGCGTATCCGCCCGATCGCCGCTGCGAGCGCCGCGATGCCATGGTCGTCCGCCGAGTCAACCGAGTCCAAGTCGATCAGCAAATTCGAGCAGCCGCCGTTTGCGGCACGGCAGATCTCATCGAGAACAGCGGGCGCAGCGGCGTGGTCGAGGTGTCGCTCGATCTTCAGTCTGCGCCAGCCGCCTCGTATCGGGGACGAATGTACGATCATCGCTTGCACTCCCTTCGACCATCGTAACGCCGAACTCCTGAGCAACGATTCCGCCGGCCTGCGATTCTTATCGCACTCTCATTCACATGAGGCCACGGCGGGTTCGTGGCCGCGCGCGCGCGAACCTCATATTCAATGGAAATCGTATGCAAGATCGGCGACCGGCTCTATCACCGCGCCGGCAGTGAATGCCACCGCAAACTCGAGAAAGACGAAACCGGCCCCTTGCTCAACCTAACGGCCGCTCAAGCGCACGAAGTCGGCATGGAGCCGTGCGGCGTCTGCCTTGCCGATCTAGACGTCAATCACTGAATGGCGTGAGCGCGGCGCGAAGCGCATCGGGCAATGGGACCGCCCGAAACGTGGCACGGCTGACGCAAGCGAGCACGATCTCGCAGTCTGCCACGCGTAAGCCGTCTTGCTTCTCCACTTCGAATCCGAGGGTCATGGAGCGGGCGCCGAGCCGCTTGAACCAGGCCGAAATGCGCAGCATGTCGTCCAGTCTGGCGGGCGCGCGGAATTCGCACGAGTAGCGCACGCGTGGCAACCAGCAATCAAAACTATTATACAAGACGCCGAGCGGCAGGCCGGCCGCGCGGAACAGTTCGCTCTCCGCGATCTCGAAGAACCTGACGTACGCGCCGTAGAAGATCACTCCGGCGGCGTCGATGTCGCTCCAGCGCACGCGATCTTCGATCGCAAAGCGCTTCATCGCGCTTTGAGCCGGCCTTCTTCCAGGTCGATGAGGTCCGTCCAAGTCTGGACGTCACGCCTTCCGGGCGCGATCTCGTCGCGTTGCCGTTCGAAGCGCGCGCGTGCATCGTCGTTCTTCGGCGCCCACGTGTCGATGTCCGCATTCAAAGCGTCGAGAACCGCTCCCACCGGCATGTGACCGGTGCGCGCAAGCCACGAGACGACGCGCGCGTCGTCTTCCGTTTCTACGACGACGGCGAAGAACTCATCGCCGTCCGTTCGAAGCGCTTCGAAAAGCCGGCGATCCATCGAACAGTCGAAGAGGTACGGCCCGAGTGAGCCGGTTTGTTTCGCCCGCGCTTTGTCGATCGTGCGCGCGAGCATATTCAAACCCGCGAGCCTCTCGCGCGGACTGCGCGGGAACTCCTTGGTGAGGTCCATGTCGACGAATTAGATGCCCGGCGCTCGTGCTCCCGCGAGTCTCAAAATTCGTTGACGCCCGTCTCAAGGAACCGGCGTGGCCCTAGCAAAAGGCCCGCGCGTGATCGCTGAGACTTCGCTCAAGCTCTGTTGTCCGAAGTGCCGTGCACCCGGCCTTTCCAAGACCGAGTATCGCTATCCGGTGCTCGGCTACAGCGAGCACGAACTCCAATGCATCGTGTGCGGGTTGAACTTGTGGCCGCACGCGTCAGAGTCGCCGAATCAGACCTACTTCCGCTGGCTCATGGATCGCGCCATAGACTGGTAGCGCCCTACGATCCCGTGCTCTGATGATGGTCGAGCCCGCGTCTCCAGAATAGATACGCGGCGCCGAACCACACGGCGCCGACCACAGGGGTCAGCCAGCCGAGCACGGGGTTGAGCGTGTATGTGGCCTCGGCCGTCTTGTGCAAGAGCGCGGTCGCCGGGAAATAGTTCATGAACGCGAACGGGAAGACGTATCCCAAAACGATGCGCACGCTGCGTGTATAGATCGAAAGCGGATAGCGGGTGAAGTCGTTCTCAAGCGACATCACGACCCAGCGCAGCGCATCCAGACGGATGAACCAGAACGCGAGCGTCGCCACTACGAGCTGAACGGCGAAATCGATGAACGCGCCGCCGATCATCGCGGCGAACAGCAATCCGACGGTCGCGATCGACCATTGCAGATGCACCACCGCCTGCGCGATCGCGAAGAAGACCAGCGCAAGCGCGAGCTCGTCAGGCCAGATCTGGCCCGGCGCCGAGAGCACTTGGAAAAGCGGGTTGAGCGGGCGCACGAGATAGCGGTCGAACGTTCCTTCTCGGATGAGCTCCGGCACGTTGCCCACCGTGAAGAACAGCGTGTTGTTCAGCGTGTGCCCGAGCATGAAGAGCGTGTATAGGAAGAACACTTCCTGATACGTCCAGCCCATCATCGAAGGGAAGCGCGTCATCGTCACCCAGATCGCGCCGATCGCGACGCCGTGATAGACGAAGCTGAACAGCAGCCAGATGAAGAAATTGCCCTTGTATTCGATGAGCGTCAGGAAATTGAGGCGCCAGAACTCGCGGTAGGCGCGCCAGTAGTCGCCCGCGGTCGCTGCGCGGCTAGCCACCTTGCACCACCACGCGGCGCTCACCGATGCGCCAGAGCACCGTCGCAAACACGCCGAACACGGCGACCCAGACGACCTGCGTTACGAGATGCGTCGCGATCGCAGAGCCGGAGATAAGCCCGATATACATAGAGATCGGGTCGTTGTACAGGCCCGCGAACGGCAACGCGAGCACGATGCGCTGCAGCGGACCTTGCGGGAAGAGCGCCAGCGGAACAAGCGCTCCCGAAAGCAGCGAGACGATGAACTGCACCATGATCTGGACGCCGAATATCTCCATCGTCCAAAACGTGATCGTCGCCATGATGAGATCGATGAAATAGTTCAGTAGGAACCCGAGACCGATGCTGACCACAAAAGCGCCGGCCGCGACGAGGTTCACCGGCGGCTGGATGTGCACGATCAACAGCGACAAGAGCAGCGCTGGGATGATCTGAACCATCGAGAACAGCGTCTGACCGATCGTGTCGGCGAACACGTATAAGGGCACGCTGATGGGCCGCATCAAGTCGATCGCGATGGACCCTTCGCGGATCTTCTCACGGATGACGTAGGCGCCGTCGACGTTGTAGATGAGCCCGATGACGAGCGCCAGCGTGACGTACGTGATCATGCCTGGCAGCGTGATGCCGGCCTGCTGACCATTCGTGCGGTAGAGCGCCGTCCAGAGTGTCGCCATGAGAAACACGCGCAGCAAGATGGAACCGATGCTCGTGAAGACTTGGACGCGGTAGACGCTCTCGCGGTTGAACGCGCGCCGCGCGAACTCGACGTATGCGCCCGCGGCCATCAGTGTGCGCGAGGGCCGAAGCGGACTTTGATCAGCGGGCTCACGTAGCGGCGGACATCGGCGATCGGGCCGACGCCGTACCACGGCGAACCTCCCATGATATAGATGGTGTCGCCGAGCGCCGCGACCGCCATCCCTTGCCGCGGAAACGGCATCCAGGGTCCGCTCATCCAACCGTCCCCGTACCCGGCGGATATCTCCATAGTCTGCGTGGGCGCGGGCTCCTGATCTGGCGTCGCTGGCGGCGTGATCCCGCCGATCACGACGAGCCGACCCTCGACGACCGTCAGCCCGAAATTCGCGCGAGCGGTGCGCATGTTCGCGCCGCCGTTCCAACGATTGCGCTGCGGATCGTAGTAGTCGCCCGCCGAAAGGAACGTGGAATCGCGCGTCATGCCGCCGAGGACCGCGATCTTCCCTTGGATCACGGTTGATGCGACGCCGATCCGCGCGTTTCCGAGCGCGTTTTGGATAAGGCTCCAGTTGTTGTGCGCGATGTCGAAGACTTCGATCGAAGTGTCATCGTTGCCGTGGGCCGCGGCGCCGCCTACCAAGTACAACTTGCCGTCTAACGCTTGCATGGTCGCGCCGTGCCTCGGCACGGGCATAGATCGAAGTTCCGCCCAGCGATCGTCGACGGGATCGTAGCGCCACGCTTTGTTCGTCACTTTGTTTTCGATGCGGCCGCCGGCGAGATAGATGTAACCAAGGTAGCTGGCGGCGGCAGCGTTGTCCACGCTTTCCGGCACGGGTGCGGCGGTCTGCCACGTTCCGACGTTCGTGGGAATAGGACCGCCTTGGAATTCCGGGATCGGCGTGCTCGTGACCAGCGGTGGCTGGAGAACAAACGTCGTGTCGTGTTGCCGCAGGTCCGAGCCGAAGCCGCCGATGAGATAGATCCGCCCATTGAGCACCGCGACTGCGGCGTTTTGACGGGGCGCCGGCAATGTCGGGCCCTCGACCCAACGGCCGTTGTTGAGATCCGGCCTGAGCACGTAATCGTCCGGCGTTTGTGTTGCAGTCGCCGTCGGCGTGGGCGCGGTTGCCGGCAGTAAAGTTGGAGCTGGCGGTGGCGTGGCTGTTTGCGCCGGGCTGTTCGTCGGAATCGGCGTTGTTGTCGACGAAGGCGCGGGGCTCGGATAAATCCTGGAACGCGCCGATGCTTGCCCTACTACGAGCGCGACGAACGCCGCCGTGGCGATGCCGGCAAGAATTCGCTGCGTCATGTCGCCGCCAACGTCGGGCTGACGTCCGCTTTCAGTACGTCGGCGCCGCCTTGATAGACGCGCCGGATTATCGACTCGAGCTCGGGCTCAGCGATCGTGATGTCTTTAAGCTCGCATTGCGCCGCGAGCGCCGTGATCAAATGTTCGGCACGCACGAGATCGCGGTCGAACTCGATCGTCATGCGCGGGCCGTCGCGAGAGACCACGTGCGACCCTGGCATGTCCACGCGGATGTTCGCACAGTCGTTTGTGAGTTCGACGGTGAGCACGCGTTTGCGGCCGAAGCGGTCGCGGATCCCGTCGATGCTCCCGTCATAGAGTTTCTGGCCATGATCGATGAGCACGATACGCTCGCATAGTTTTTCGATGTCGTTCAGGTCGTGCGTCGTCAGGAGGAACGTCGTGCCGCGATCGCGGTTGACGCGCAGGATGAAGCGGCGGATCGCTTCTTTTGCGACGACATCGAGTCCGATCGTGGGCTCGTCGAGAAACACGACCTTCGGTTCGTGCAGCATCGCCGCCGCGAAGTCACCGCGCATACGTTGTCCAAGACTCAATTGGCGGACGGGCGTGCGGATGAACTCGTCGAGCCCGAGAATCTCGGTGAACTCAGCGAGATTTCGAGCGTAGACGGATTCGTGCACGCCATAGATCGCTCGCAGAAGCCGAAACGATTCGATGAGCGGCAGATCCCAATACAGCTGCGTGCGCTGACCGAAGACCACGCCGATCTGCCGGCCGTTCCCTTGGCGGTCTTTCCAGGGCACGATGCCGTTGACCGTGCATGACCCGCTCGACGGCACGAGGATGCCGGTCAACATCTTGATGGTGGTCGACTTGCCGGCGCCGTTCGGGCCGATATATCCGACGATCTCGCCTGCGGCGACGTCGAATGAGACGTCGGACACAGCGACCTTCGTCTCGTAGTCGCGCGAGAAGAGATTGGCGAGCGCCGCCCAGGCTCCGTCTTTGCGGCGCAAGGTCTTGAACTGCTTGGTAAGGTGTTCCGCGCGGATGATCATCGTTGGCCGCTCGTTCGACGCCCCCCGCGCCCGCGCATTTTCACAAATCGTCGGAGATAGCTGTTACGAGATGAAACGAATCGACAAGGGATACCGGAACGGCTTTCCACCCGCCGCCGTCGCGGCGCCGACGATAACGCTGACCGTCCAAATGAGCCACAATAGCATTCCTACAACGACAATCCAGTAGAGGGAGACGGGAAATGCCGCCATGTCGGCCACATGAACCCCGGCGTTGACCACGACACCGATCGCGACCGCGAGATATAGAATGCCGTAGACAATAGCGCTTAATTGGAAATTCACCGCTTCTTTGCCGTGTTCGTTGACGAAGGGCGATTCGTCGCGTTTGACAAGCCAGACGACAAGCGGACCGACGATGCTGCCGAATGGGATCAGATGCCCGATCAGCGCGGCGAGATGCGCGACGGCCGCCCAGGTTCGATCTTGAGAAGCGATGCCGGAATTCAAGGTTGGCTGATCAGTTGCGCTGACCATGAGATCCGTCCTCCATCCTAACGTCGGAGGGCATCGAGAGTTTGACCGTGTCGCGCGAGAACAGCAAATCGAGTGTCCAGTCGAGCGCCACTCGGATCTTTCGCTCGAGAGTTGGGATGCGCGACAGATAGTACGTTCGCCAGAGCCACCACGCCGGAAATCCGGAGATCTTGAAGCCTCCGACCATCGCGACCGCGCTTCGCTCGCCGAGATTCGCCATCTGGCCGATCATCGTGAAGGCAAACGGCTTGAGCGGTTTGCCGTCCGCTAAAGCGATCATATTGTCTGCCACGTGTTCGCCTTCACGCAAAGCATGCTGGGCAGTCGGCGGATATGGTTTTGCGCCCGGCGCGGACGCGACTTCGGCACAATCGCCGATCGCCCAGATGCCGGCGTAGCCCGGGACTGCGAGGTTCTGGTCTACCTCAATTCGGCCGCGCGGATTTGTGCAAGGCAGCGCGGCAATCACGGGGTTGGGCGCGACGCCGCCGGCCCAGACGAACATGCGGGTCGCAATGCGGGTGCCGTCGGCCAAGTCGATACCTTCCGCGTCGGCGCTTCGCACGCGCACGCCCATCCGCACTTCCATCCCGCGCTTCTCAAGTGTTGCTTGCGTAAAGGCTGCGAGTTGCTCGCTCAGTTCGGGCAGCACGCGTGACTGCGCGTCGAGGATGACCGTGCGGATATCCGCCGCCGTGAAGTTGCGATATTGCTTTGCCGCTCGTCGGACGAAAATGTCGAGTTCGGCCGCGGTTTCGACGCCGGCAAAGCCGGCGCCGGCGACGACGAACGTGAGCAGCTGCTTTCGAAGCGCGGCGTCATCTTCGAGCTCGGCCTGCTCCAGCATGTCGAGCGCGTGGTTCCGGATGCGGATCGCATCGCTCAGATTTTTGATCGGCAACGAATATTCGGCAACCCCAGGCAGGCCGAAGTAGTTCGTGACGCCGCCCACCGCGAGCAGCAATTGATCGTAGCCCAATTGGTGCCGATGACCCTCGGCGTGGCTGATCGTCACGGTGCGCGTCGCAAAATCGATCGTCTCGATCTCGGCTTGCAGCAGTTTGACGCGAGGACAGATCCGGCGGATGGTCTGCACGATGTGCCGCGTGTCCACGGAGCTCGTGGCGACTTGCGGCAGCATCGGTGTGAAGAGAAAGTAGTTGTCGCGGCTGACGAGCGTCACATCGATGTCTGGGCGATGGCGCAGGCGCGACTGCAGGCGCATCGCCGCGTATACGCCGCCGAATCCGCCGCCGAGAATCAGAATCCTATGCACGTTCGCCTCAGGCAGGCGCGGCGCAGTCGCCGCCAAAAACACTTCTTTATGATGATACGCATGCGCACCGCTGCAGTTGTGTTGATCGTTGCTACTTTGGTCGCCGCCTCGGCCGCACGTCTGCACGCGGCCGCCGGCACGACGTTGCCGAACGGCTGGACCATCACCCCGGCGGGCCAGATCACGCCGCTGGGCACGCTGCCGCTGCGCGTCGTGGAGGACCCGAGCGGTCGCTGGCTCGCTGTATCAAACGCCGGCTACGGCGTGCAAACCGTGACGATCGTCAACGAAAAGTCCGGAATGGTCGCCGACACATCGCCGATCGCGAAGACGTTTTATGGCCTTGCGTTCTCGCCCGACGGCAAGACGCTCTACGCTTCAACCGCCGCCGACGGCGGCATTCAACGATTCGCCTTTGATGCGAACGAGGGCACTCTCAAGGATCTCGGGATGTGGCCGCTCGGCACCGGATCATCGCAATGGATCGCCGGCCTCGCAGTGTCGCCGGACGGCCGCATCGTCTACGCCGCATCAAATGCGACGAACGAACTCGTAGCGGTGGACAGCACGAGCGGCGCAAGACTCTGGGCGACGAAGGTCGGCGTTCAGCCGTATGCGGTCGCCGTTTCGCCCAACGCTCAATTCGTTTACGTGAGCGACTGGGCCGGCTCGGCGGTCGATGTGGTAAGTTCTGCATCCGGCGAGAATGTCGCGCACATCACCGTCGGCGCGCACCCGAACGCACTTCTTATGACGCCCGGCGGCTCCACGCTCTACGTGGCATGCGCGAACGAGAACACGGTCTATTCGATCGACACGGCGACGAACACCGTAAGAGACAAAATCGACATCGGTCTCGAGCCGAACTTACCGGAAGGTTCGACGCCAGACGGGCTCGCTCTCTCACCCGACGGCAAGACGCTGTTCGTGGCAGACGCCGGCGTGAATGCGGTGGTCGCGATCGATCTCACAAACCGCGACGTCAAAGGCGCCGTGCCGGTAGGTTGGTATCCAACTGATGTCCTTGTCTCGCGCGACGGAGCGCAATTGATCGTGCTTGACGGCCACGGCATTTCGGGTCATGCAAATCCGCTATTTCCGCATCCCGATGCATGGTCCAAATCGAAACAGGGAACAGATCCCAGGCAATACTACGTCGCGGAGCTCGCCACCGGCGATCTCGAACGCGTACCAATGCCTATGGATTCCACGCTGCAACTCGGACTGCAGACGGCGATTGGTAACAGATACCCCGTCATTCATACCTCTGTTGTCGACAGCCCAAATCTTCCGCCAGCCCTTACCGGGTCGTTGCAGCACGTGATCTACGTCATCAAGGAAAATCGGACGTACGATGAAGTTCTCGGGGATGACCCGCGCGGCAACGGCGACGCGTCGCTCGCGATCTTCGGGCGGAACGTAACGCCGAACATCCATCGGCTTGCGAATGCCTTTGTTTTGCTCGACAATTTCGACGTAGATGCTGAGGTTTCGGCCGACGGACATAACTGGTCGACGGCGGCGTACTCAACCGACTATGTCGATAAGTTGTGGCCCTCGAATTATTCGGGCCGCGGCCGCGACTATGATTTCGAAGGCAGCCCTCCGTCGCGGCCGTCTGCCGGCTATCTCTGGGATGCGGCGATAGCAAAAGGATTATCAGTCCGAGATTACGGCGAATACACCGACTTCGCCACGAAGGCGGGAGATCCCGAAAGGCCGGTCGTCGATTCGCTGGTCGGCCGGCTTGATACGCGCTATCGCGGGTTTGATCTCCATGTCACCGACCAGTCGCGAATGGACGAATGGCTACGCGAGTTCAATGGCTTTGTGAAGAGCGGCAATCTGCCGGCGTTAGAGATCGTGCGGCTCCCCAACGATCACACATCGGCGACGCGACCAGGCATGCCAACGCCCTTTGCGATGGTCGCGGACAACGACTTTGCACTCGGCCGGATGATCGACGCGCTGAGTCACAGCCGCTACTGGAAGGATACGATCGTTTTTGTGGTCGAGGACGACGCTCAGGCCGGGCCGGACCACGTGAGCGATCATCGCGCGGAGGCTCTCATCATCGGCTCCTTGATCAAGAGATCGTATGTCGATGCCACGCATTACACAACGTGCGGGATGCTCGCGACGATTGAGAGGCTCTTGCATCTCCAGCCGATGAGCCAGTTCGATAAATCAGCCGTCATTATGTCAAACGACTTCGCCGCCAGAGCAGATGTCACGCCTTGGATCGAAAGCCCGCCGATCGTGAAGCTTGACGCCGTGAATCCGCCGACCGCGAAAGATGCTACGGCTTCGCTGAAGTTGGATCTCGACGATGCCGATCGCGCCGACGCGGCGACGTTCAATCGGATCTTGATGGATTACGCGAAGTCGTTGGGCACGAATCAACGACCGCGCTAGAACAACCACCGCGCTAGAATGAAGGGGCCGGCTTTATGTCGGCCCTGGCGAACATAACGTGGGCCGACATGAAGTCGGCCCCTTCAACCGTCCCCCTTCCAGAATCACCTATCGACGGGGCGCGCGAGCGTTTTGTCGATGATCATCAAAAGGTCGTCGGGTTCAAAGGGTTTCATGATAAATCCGTCGCCGAGGCGCGCCATCTCCGCGCGCTGCAGCGCATCCGCGTTCCGCGCCGTCACGAAGATGACCGGCACGTCGCGCGTTTCGGCATGGGACCGAAGTGCGCGGCAGAAATCCAGACCATCGATGTTCGGCATGAGCAAGTCGGTAAGCACGATCTCGGGCGGCCGCTCTCGAGCAAGCGATAGCGCGTGCCGCCCGTCCGCTGCTTCCACCACTTCGTAGCCGGAGAATTCCAGAAACTGGCGCACGACCGAGCGCAGCACCGGCTCGTCGTCCACTAAGAGAACGCGTCTCACGCGGTTTTCGTCGGCTGGGCGAATTCCGGCGTCGCGACGGCGGCGTTGACGGCTGGAAACTCGATCGAGACGGTCGTCCCTTTGCCGACTTCGCTCGACACCGCGATGCGACCGTGCATCTGCTCTACCAATCGCGCGACGATCGCAAGCCCCAAGCCGGTGCCTCGAATGGCGGTGCCCGGACGGTCGACTCTATAGAATCGATCGAATATGTGCGGAAGGTCCGCCTCCGGAATGCCCACGCCCGTGTCGGAAACCGCCAGACGCACACCGCTCGGCGATCGCTCGACCGAGACTTGTACGCGTCCATCGCGCGGCGTGAATTTGCGCGCGTTACTGACGAGATTTACGACGATTCGCCGCACGCCGACCTCGTCGCCGCGCATGATCGCTGGGGTGCTAGAAAGGCGAAGTTCGATCGGCGGTCCGCCGGGGTCGTCTAACTGATGGAAGCTCTCGACTTCTGATCGCGCGACGAGGCCGACGTCGACATCGGCTTCCGGCCGATGCGTCTCTTCGGCGTCGATCTGGCCGACTTCCAAAAGATCATCGACGAGGTCGCTCAAGCGTTTCGTCTCGCGGTCGAACAAGCTGATGAGATTGCGGTCGTCGTCGGCGAGCGCATAACGCGGTGCGATCTTCGAGACGAGCAGCGCGCACAGCGTGCGCAATGTGGTCGCAGGCGTGCGTAATTCATGACTGGCCGTGCCGATAAAATCCGCCCGCACGCGCATCTGACGTTCGAGGTCTTCCTTCGCCGTCACGAGTTGGTCCACAAGCGCGCGACGATCGGTGATATCGCGCGAGACGCCGATGAGCCCAACCATTTTGCCGTCTTGGTCGCGCTGAGCGGTGTACGCGATGCCGGCCCAGTATCTGCTGCCATCCGTCCGCGTGCGAGCGGTCTCGACGTAGACATACCCGAGCTTGGCGACCGTCGCGCGTATCTCGTCGAGCGCAGTGCGCGACAACGCGAGCGGTGCGAGGTCAACGACGGTTTTGTCGACGATGTCGCGCGCACCGCAGCGCAGTTCTTTTCCGAGTGCCGCATTGGCGTAGCGCACGATCCCGTCCATATCGACGAGCATGACGCCTTCGCTGACCGACTCGACGACCGCCGCGAGCCTGCGCGTCTGTGCGACTGTGGTCTGAAGCTGACGCGTGCGCGCTGCGACGCGCTCTTCGAGACCTTCGTTGAGCACGCGGACGCGACGGTTTATCTGGCCGACGACCTCGATCGGCCACGCCAAAAGAAGCCAGAGCGCGATCGCTCCAATGATGAACCAACCGACTTGAGCCGGGCCGATCGGTTCTGCGGGTTCGACGAGCAGACGCCACTGGCGGTCGGCAAACGTTATCGGAAAGCTCTGCGCCGACCGGTCTGGCGTCCAGCCGCTGGGCGGCCAGCTCGTGTCGAGGCGCCCCGTGCTGTCGTCCAGCGCGAACTTCGCCGGCGGAACGACCGATCGGAGATCGTTGATGAGCAGCTGCCGGATGTCGATGCGGCCGACGATCTCGCCGTTCGGCTCCCGCTTCATGATGATCGGCGAAGCAGCGAATACCCAGAGCGGGCTTTCCACTTCGCCGCGCCGGCGCGGCGGGCGAAGCACGTCCGAAGCCGTCGACGAACGAGTGAGGTCCGCGCGTTCTAACACGATGTTCACGGCCGTGACCATTTCAAACGACACGTCGAGCGGCCGCGCCGCCGGATGAGTCAGATCTGTCGGACCGTTGGGCGTTATCTGGATCACGTGGACGCCATCGCTGTTGAAGTAGTCGATGGACTGCAACGCCGGATCGCGGCTGAGCGCGGCTCGCGCGGCGGCAGCGAATGTGTCGCGGCGATAGCCGTTTGAGGCTACCGCCGCTGCGAGCGCCTCGATCTCGTTAAGCGTTCCATTCACGCGCGCCGTCTCGCGCTGCGCCGCACGCGTGCCGATGACACGCACGGTGTTGGACGCTGCGGTGTCGAGATACGCGTCGTAGAATTTGTAGAGGAAGAGCGCGGAGACCGCAAGCACGATCGCTGCCAGCAGCTGCGCGATGCGGACGCTCATCGCGCGATCTCCACGACTTCAGTCCCTAGTGCGGCGTTGACGGATTGAGCGCGTCTATTTTCGTGTAGCCAGCCGGAACGTCGAAGAACGATGCGTCGTACGGAATCGTCTTGACGGATGTGACTTCTTCGGTCGTCGTCATCGTCATCGGCCCCATGGGCATGCTTATCACGGTCTTCAACGGGATGCGGCCCTGCGAGCCGCGCACGTTGCTCGCCTGAACCATCATGCTCTGCATGCATGGATTGGCAGCGTGGCCGGACGGTGCCGCCGACGGCATCTTCATCGGGCAAGACATCTTGATGGGAGATGACGCGAACCAAACATCCATCGACATGCTGAAAGACGCGTTCGGACAGTCGCCGGTGCCTGTTGAAGTCATCGTCAAAGTGTCAACGGCGTGGTGTGCGGTCATGCCGGCGATCGTCTGCGTCTGAGCGTCGGGCTTCTCATCGAACGAGAACGTCATATTGCCGCTGCCGTTGATCTTGGGCGCCGGACTGCCGGTTTTGGCTTGCGCGGCCTTGAGCGCCGCGGACATCTCGTTCATCATATCGTCGAAGTTGACGACTGAATACGTCTTCGAGTTGTCGTCGATGTTGACCATGCGCTTGAGGTCGCACTGTATGATGACGGTGTTGCCTTTGCCGTCGTCGTGCCGCGTGCGCTGCGCGGAGATCGTCGTCGTCGACGTGGACGACATGTTCTTCCCGCCGCCGAACAATTTCATGATGCCGGGCAGCTGGACTGTGGAATTGGTGACGTATTGCAGCGCATCGCCGCTGCCGAGGGCGCGCGGCGTACTCGCCGCGAGACCGATTGCGACGACGCCGGCGGCGGCGAACGCCAATTGAACCCGAGAAAATCGGATCACAACACAGCTCCTGTCAAAGCGCAGTCTGTCGTTGCATATTGTTTTGCCTCGATGCCTTGATCATCCTGGGACGACCTGGGGCCGTCCGCACTATTCCAACCATTCCGGCGGGAGGCCGCACGTCGTCGCCGAATTATGGCAAGTATGTCAATTCGTCCGCAATCCAAGCCGCACCAGCCAGTTATGCTTCGGTTCGAAGAAGGCGTTGCGCCGGAGCGTGGTGGTCCACCGCTCGGACCCTGGCAAGCATGGCTACCGCTTCCACTCGCGATCGAAGGAACGTTCCCTAAACCGATCATCGCGCAAGGCCTCGCCGCATATCAGCGCGGCAAAGTCAGGTCGTTGAATCTTCGGCGAGTCGATCTTGTCGCAACGGTCGCCGATACCGAGACGCACACCACCACGTTGACGCGCGACACGTCGCGTCCACCGCTCGGTCTGCGCTGCAATTGCACGTGCCGTTACGGATACGACTGCAAGCACGCCGTGGCTGCGCTCTACATGCTCATCGAGCTCGCGTCGCAAACGCCCGAACCGCCGCCTGACGGCTCGAACGGCGGCGGCGCGGTCCTGAACGGCCACGCCGGTCTGGACCAAGCGAAGGTGGGTGCGACGAATGGTCACTCCACGGTGACGCTCGACCCCGCTCGATCTTCGGCCGCCGCGACGAATGGCCACTCGGGTCCGATTGCGGCGCCGGCACTGCGCGATCTGCTCGACATGCTTGCCCCGCATCACGAGGCCGTCGTTCCGCGGCGCCGGCTTTGGGTGGTCTTCGGATTCGACGATCGCCTTGGGGTGTTTCACGCACAACTCCGGCTCGATGCGCCAAAACTTCACGGCGTTGCACGCACGCACGCCGAACTGCAGCAATTGTATCGCACAACCCGCCAGGCGAACCTCGGCGGCGAAGAATGGGACCGCCACGATGCCGCGCTGCTCTCAGATTCCACGCTCGGGGCGATGTTCGGCACACCCGCCGACTACGCGCTTGCGCGCGCGACGTCCGAGCACACGCAGCGCCTGAGCAGCAATTTCGCGCAGCTCCTGCTGCGTCTTATCGCCCATCCGCGCGTCCGGTTCGACGATCATCTCGCCGCCTCGCCGGATCAGATGCCCGCGGTGAAGATCGTCCTCGCGCCGCTGCGCTTGCGCCTTTCCGGCTCGCGAGACGAAAAAGGCGACCTTCATCTCAGCGGCACATTTTTGCGGCCGGACGAATCGCCGGTCGATGTCGCAGTCGTCCGATCGGTCGACGGCACTCCCGCGTGGCTGTTCGACGGCGCGACCTTCCATCTTCATAACGGCAGCTTCAGCCTGCGCATTCTCGAGCGCTTGAAATCGTCGCCTGTCATCGCCCTCACACCACCGGAAGTGCCGCAGTTCCTAGAACGCGCGCACGAACTTCTCGATGCGCCCAGCGCGGCATCGCTCATGCTCATGCCCGCCGAGATGCGCCGGCAAGTGTTGCTCACGTTGCGCTGGCAGGGCGACGGCATAACTGCGCACGCAGCCATCGAAGACGCCGCGAGCGGCGCCAACTGGCGTGTGACGCCCGGCGAATTTTCCACGCTCCTCCGCGTGGATACAGGGTTGGACGGCATCACCCCGCGCTACGCGCATTGCGACGCCTCAGAAGCGGTGAGAGTCCGCGAACGCCTGCAATCAGCCGGACTCGTGCCCTGGCGCGATCTTCTCGAAAGTCCGGATGACGAACAGGCGGCCGACGCCCCGCCGCACTACGACGAAACCGCGTGGCGCATCGAGCCGACGGATGCGGCATACGCCTTCGGAACCGAAGTCCTGCCGCAATGGCGCTCCGAGTTCCAGCTGGATATGGATGACACGGTCGCGTCGCTCGTCGACGGACCGAAGACGCTCAAAGTTTCGGTTTCGGTCGACACCGCGCGCGAACAGCCTGACGGCAAACCGAAGGCGAAGCGCCCGTCGGCCGTAACCACCGGACCGATCGATTGGCTGGAGATCTCGGTCGAACTCTTGCTCGAAGGTCAGCAGCTTTCGCCCGACGACCTCAAAGCGCTCTGGCACAGCACTGGAAGATACCATCGCCTCTCGGACGGGAGATTTATCGATCTCTCGTCTTTCGCGTTGCTGCGTGAAGCGACCGGCGGTTTTGGCGGTACGCTCGAGCGCGGCGGAAAAGCGCGACTCACTGCGGCGCAAATGCTTTCTGTGTACGACGACTTGGCCAAAGCGTGCGGCGATACACAACTTCCGGCGCCCCTTCGCGAATTGCGCGAAGCAGTACGCGATTTCGCCGGCATCGCCGAAGTGGACCCGCCCGCGCATCTCGACAAAGTGCTGCGCCCCTATCAGCGCCGCGGCCTCGATTTTCTCTCGTATCTCGGACGCTATAAGTTCGGCGGCATCCTCGCCGACGACATGGGCCTTGGCAAAACGCTGCAGGTCCTGACGTATCTCGAGAACCGCCGCGAAGCGCGCGGCAGCGCGCCGAACCTCATCGTCTGTCCGACATCTGTCACACACACATGGCTCAACGAGTCCACCCGATTCACACCCGCGCTGAAGGTCGTGCTGCTTTCGGCCGGGTCGGGCCGCGAAGCGATCTATAAAACGGCCAGCCAGTACGATGTCTTGGTCACATCGTATGCGCTCGCGCGCCGCGACGCGCAGATGCTTTCGGACATCGGTTTTCGTGCGGTCGTCCTCGACGAAGCACAGCAGATCAAGAACCCGCAGGCCAAGATCTCACAGGTCATCAAGTCGATCGAGGCAGAGCAGCGCCTCGCGCTCACCGGCACGCCCATCGAGAATTCGGTGCTCGACCTCTGGTCGATCGTCGACTTCGTCATGCCCGGCTTGCTTGGCAACGAAAGCCATTTCCGGTCCGTATTCGAGACGCCGATCATGCGCGACGGCGATGTCGAAAAACAATCGCGTCTCGCAAAACGCGTGCAGCCGTTCATGATCCGCCGCCTGAAGACGCAGGTCGCAGCCGACCTGCCGTCGCGGACCGAGCAGACCATCGAGTGCGAGATGACGGCCGCGCAGAAAAAGGCGTATCGCGAGATCGTGCTGCGCGCGCGGCGCGAGATCTTGCGCGAAGTTGACGAACACGGCATCGGGCGCGCGCAGCTCTCGATCCTCGCGGCGCTCACCAAACTGCGGCAGATCTGCTGCCATCCCGGCCTGGTCGGCGATCACTGGCGCGAGGACCCCGATGCGTCCGGCAAGTTCGCCGCTTTTCTCGAACTCGTCGACTCGATCGTCGAGTCCGGTCATCGCGTGCTCGTCTTCTCCTCGTTCACCGAGATGCTCGGGCTCATGCGCGAAGCGTTGGATGCGCGATCGCTCAAGTACTCATATCTTGACGGCGCAACGAAGAACCGGCAGAAGGTCCTCGAGGATTTCAAACGCGAGGACGGACCGCCGGTGTTTCTTATGAGCCTCAAGGCCGGCGGCGTCGGCCTGACGGTCACCGAAGCAGATTACGTCATCCTGTACGATCCGTGGTGGAATCCCGCGATCGAGCGCCAGGCCATCGACCGCACGCACCGGATCGGCCAGACGAAGCCCGTCACCGCGTATCGGCTCGTGACGCTCGGCTCTGTCGAAGAGAAGATCCAATCGCTACAGGCTCGCAAACAAGCCCTGGCCGACTCGGTGATCGCGACAGATGCCGCCTTCGCCAAAAGCCTCACGCGGGCGGATCTGGACGATCTTTTCGCGCCGATCGGTGACTAGGGCGACGTGCTAGGCCGCGAAGTGCTGCGCAGCGATCGCGTTCGGCTGTGCTTTCTCGAACAGCGCGATCTCGACGACGTCTATACCATCTATGGGGATCCGCTGTGCATGCGGTACTATCCGGCTTTGCGGACGCGCGAGCGGATGCAAAGCTGGTTCGACAATGTGTCCGCCGACTATGCAGCGCACGGCCACGGGATGTTCGGCGTCGAGCGGCTGCGCGATGGCGTCTTCCTCGGACTTTGCGGCTTCCTTCATCAGGATGTCGACGGGGACGCGCTCGTCGAGATCGCATATCTATTCAAGAGCATGCACTGGCATCACGGCTATGCGTCGGAGAGCGCGATCGCCTGTCGCGATCATGGTTTCAACGTGCTCAAGCAGCCGAAGCTCATCTCGCTCATAAGGCCGGAGAACGCACCGTCGCGTGCGGTCGCCGAGCGCGTCGGCATGACTGTGGAACGAACGACCGAGCGCATCGGTTGGCAGCACCTCGTCTATTCGATCAACGCTCCGCACGGTGGATGAACCTCGGTTCCGTGCTCTGCTCGAGCGCGGAATGGACGCGATCGCCGAGTGGGAGTCGGGATGGGCGGCATTCGATCGTTCCGCCGACGGCGAGGTGCCATTCGAGCGCGCGGCGGCTGCCATCGACGAGTTGGGTATTCGACTGCGCGACAACTATCCGTACTTCCATCCTGCCTACGCCGGACAGATGATCAAGCCGCCGCATCCCGTCGCACTTGCGGCGTATGCGATGGCCGCGAGGATCAACCCCAACAATCACGCGCTCGACGGCGGGCCGGCGACTGCGGCGCTCGAACGCGAAGCGGTCGCGCAGATCGCGTCGATGTTCGACTATCCCGTCGACTGCCTCGGCCACCTCACGAGTTCGGGAACGATCGCCAATCTCGAGGCGCTCTGGATCGCTTCGCGCGTGCGGCCTGGTGCCGCCGTAGCATTTTCGGAAGAGGCGCACTACACGCACGGACGCATGTGTTCGGTGCTCGGGCTTCCGACCGTCGTCGTGCCCGTCGACGCGCGCGGTCGCATGGACGTTGCGCGCCTTGCCTCTCGCACCGACAAAGATCGGATCGGAACGGTCGTCGCGACGATGGGCACGACTGCGTCCGGCGCCGTGGATCCGCTGCACGAGATCGTGGAACTTGCCGCGATGCGTGGCTGGCGCGTGCACGCCGACGGGGCGTACGGCGGATTCTTTCGGATCATCGCGCAGGCCAGTGAGGCGCGCATGGAAGCGGCGCCGTGGCTCGCGCTTGCCGATGCGGACTCTATCGTCGTCGATCCGCACAAACACGGGTTGCAGCCGTACGGCTGCGGCTGCGTGCTCTTCCGCGACGCCGCGGTCGGCGCGTACTACAAGCACGACTCGCCATACACGTACTTCACATCCAAGGATCTGCATCTCGGCGAGATCAGTCTCGAATGTTCGCGCGCCGGCGCGAGCGCCGCTGCGCTGTGGGCGACGTTGCGTTGTCTGCCGCTCACGGCGGCCGGATTGGGCCGCGGGCTGCTGGCGAGCAGAGCGGCGGCGCTGGCGGCTTTCGATCGTGCCTGCGCCTTGCCCGCGCTCACGCCGGTCATCGAGCCGGCGCTCGATATCTTCACTGTCGCACCGCTTGCGCGGGGCGCGCGTGACCGCGCGTCGGACGTCTCGGCTCGAACGCAAGCCGCGTTCGACGCTCTCACCGCCCACGAATCCGATCCGCTCTACGTCGCGGTTTGGCGTCTGCCGCGCAGTCTAGGGAGCTTGGCGCTGCCGGACGTCGTATGGGATCGGGAAGAGTGCGCGGTGTTGCGCAGCGTGCTCATGAAGCCCGAACACCGCGAGCGCGCGGCGGCGATCGTAGACCGTATGGCTACCGCCGCGGTGTGACGCGCGTCGCACGCCAGCCGTTTGCGTCACGGCGCGCCGACTTGCATGTCTTACGCATTGAAGAGGAAACCGAACATGCACGCTTGCGCCTTCTGCCGTTCCGACGCCACTCGCTCGAATCTCTTCTTGAACTTCATCTCGGCTGGTCCGCCGCAGTTCAGGATTTGTTCAGCGTGTTATCTCGTGGCGATCAGACACGGTTATGCGGTGGTGTGCGAGGACGGGGCGCCGCTGGGACAAGCGGTCGCTTAATATCTGAAGGGGCCGACTGAAGGGGCCGATTTTATATCGGCCCTCGTTTTTTTTGTCTACCGCTTTTCCACAGGCGTCCACGGCAGCCCGACGAGACCCGTATATTTCACTTGCGGTCTTATCAAACGGTTGTCGTTCATCTGCTCCATCACGTGCGCCGTCCAGCCGGCCATCCGGCTACAGGCAAATGCGCACGTGAAGCTGTCCGGCTCGATGCCCAAGGCGTACAGCGTCGGCGCCGTGTAGAACTCGACGTTCGCGTAGAGCCGCCGGCCGGGCTTTTTCTCGTTGAGCACCTGAACGGAGACGTCCTCGAGCTTGCGCGCTATGTCGTACCACTGCGGCGTCCCAGCTGCGCGCCCGAGTTCTCGCGCCATCGTCTCAAGCGGTTCGGCGCGCGGATCGCGCACTTTGTATTCGCGATGTCCGATGCCCATGATCCGGCCGCCCTTGTCCACGATATTGCGGACGTACGGTTCGGCCTTCTCGGGCGATCCGATATCGAGGATCATCTTCATGACTTTGCCCGGGGCACCGCCGTGAAGGTCGCCTTGCAGCGTTGCGACAGCCGCCGTTGCAGCCGCGTACATGTCCGACCACGTGCTCGCGGCGACGCGCGCCGCGAAGGTCGAAGCGTTGAATCCGTGATCGGCGAGCAAGACGAGGTACGTGTCGAACGCGCGCGCAGCAAGCTTGCTCGGCGCTTCGCCGTTTTTCATGTAGAGGAAGTTCTCGGCGTGTCCAAGATCTGTTCGCGGCGCGATCGGTTCGAGACCGCGGCGGATCCGATCCCACGCGGCGAAGCCGGTGGCGGCGACAGCGGTAAGTCGCATGGCCGTGTCCACGTCTGACACGTGCGTGCCGTCTGCACGAACGGGCTCATGCAACGCGACAGCCGAGACGATGGTCCGCAGGACGTCCATCGGCCATGCGTCGCGCGGTGCGCCGCGCAGGCCCTGCACGATCGACTCCGGCAGCGCGCGACGAGACGCCATGCGGCTGCGAAAATCACGTAGTTCAATCGCGTTGGGAAGGCGGCCGTTCCAGAGCAGGAACGACGTCTCTTCGAACGATGCGTTCTTGGCCAGATCGGAGATGTCGTAGCCTCGGTAGGTGAGGCGACCTTCCTCGCCTGCGACTAAGCTCAACGCTGTTTCGCCGACGACGACGCCTTCTAGGCCGGGATTGACAGTGATCGCGCTGTTCTTAACGTTACACCATACCTTTCAGCCGCGCTCTTCGCCGCAATCCCGAGCCTTCCCGCGACGAGGTACGCGCATCGCATGCGTGAGCCCGCGGGACACGCGGAGGCGAGCGTTTGCACGAATGCGAAATACGTCATCGTGCAAATCCTGGGTGAGCGCCCGGCAAGCAAAGAGCGCAGCATCCTCTTCCTGTTCTCGGACACCGGCGGCGGTCATCGCGCATCCGCTCTTGCGATAGACGCCGGATTACGCGCGGTCGCGACAACCCTGAACGTCCATACGCAGCATGTCGATGCGTTTGCTTCATGCGGAACTTTTCCGTTGCGCGAGGGCGTGGCGTCATATGGCTCGATGCTGAAAGTGCAGCCGAGCCCATATCCCGCTATTTTCCATCTCACCAACGGACGAACGCGTTTTCGCGTGATAGCCGAGTTGGGCAAGCCTTTCATCCGTCGCAATTTCCGGCGCATGCTGCAGGACATCCAGCCGGATCTGGTCGTCTCCGTCCATCCGCTTTTGAACGTCTACGCGCGCCAGATGCTCGACGCATCCGGATTGCCCGCGCCGCTGGTGACGGTGATCACCGATCTCGTCACGATCCACCACAGTTGGACCGCGGCCGGCGCGGCCGACCACTATGTCGTCGGCTCGCCCGAGGCGCGCGGCGTCTGCGCCGATCGCGGCATTCCGCTGTCTCGGATCCACGACTTCGGTCTGCCGATCCGGGCGGGATTCTCGCCGGCGCCCGCAGACCGGCGAGACGCGAAGGCCGCGCTCGGATTGGATCCTTCTCGCCGAACGCTGCTCGTCATGGCGGGCGGTGAAGGAGGCGGACGCGTTCCGCGACTGCTGCAGGGAATCGCGCCGACGTTGCGCGAGCTGGACCTGCAAGTCGTCGCGATAGCGGGTAAGAACGTCGGGTTGCGGCGCAAGCTCGGGGCGCTCGGCGAAACGCTCGGGCGAGATGCGCTGATTCTTGGCTTTGTGGAAAACGTCGCGGACTACATGCGCGCAGCCGACGCGCTATTGACCAAGGCCGGACCAGGCACGATCGCTGAAGCGGCGGCATGCGGTCTGCCGGTGATCGTCTGCGATTTTATCTCAGGACAAGAGGCCGGGAATCTCGACTACGTGATCTCACGGCGCGCCGGCATAGTGGCGATGGATTCCGTCTCGGTCGGGTCTGCGCTCCATCGTCTGTTCGGATCTGACAATTCCAATGTGTTGATAGAGATGCGTGCCAAGGCGCTTGCGAGCGCGCGGCCCGACGCGGCTCGACGTATCGGCGAGCTCGTGCTCGATCTCATGGAGACTTCAGTAACCGCGGCCGTCCGCGGCGCGTAAATTTCGATGCAGTCGACTAGTCGACAGACCTGACTGAAGGGGCCGATTTTATATCGGCCTACTTTTCATTTTGCCCCTGCATCACCGATCGCTGTCTGCGCCGGGGACGCGGCGGAAAATCGGGATAATCTAGCTCCGCCGCTCGACTTCGGCGGCTCTCGCCTTTCGACGCCCTGCCTTTCGACATCGCCGGTGATGCCGTGGCGGGACTCGACAACGGCCGGCGTGGCATGCCCGAGCGAGGCGTTGAACGAGGAGCGGAGCCATGGATGGCGAGAGCGACGAAGTGAACCGAGCGAACTTCGCCTCGCTGGATGCGAGCGAAGAAGCGTCCTCGCGGGGCATGTCGCGCGACCGTTGCGGGCTGGTCCCCGGTGCAGACATCGACCGGTGATGCCGCAAAAAAACGCGGGCCGATATAAACTCGGCCCCTTCAAACAAGGGGGCAACCGCGACTAACGCAGCGCTTTAATGCCGCCGCGGAACGCGAGCGTTGCAGCGCCGACTGCACCGGCGTCGTTACCGAGTTTCGCGGAGATGATCTTCGTCTGCCCGCGCGGCGACATGGTGGTGAGCTTGTCGACCATCTCCGTGAGCGGTGCGGCGAGAATGCGTTTGTCCGCTTGTCCAGCACCGCCGCCTAACGCGATGACTTCGGGATTGACGAATGCGATGATGTTGGAGACGCCGATCGCGAGATCGGCAAGCCAGCGATCCCAGGTCGCCGCCGCGTGTCCATCCCCCGCAAGCATCGCCTCGCGGATCATCTTCGATCCCCACGCCGCCGGATCTCCGGCGAGCAGCACGCTGCGCGGAAACGACGATGCCAGAGCGAGCGCGTGACGAAGCATGCCCGTGCCAGACGCCTGCGCTTCGAAGCACCCCGTCTTGCCGCAGTTGCAGACGAAACCGTCGATTGGTCTTATCTGATGGTGGCCGATCTCGCCCGCACCCATCGCAGCGCCCATGACGAGCCTGCCTCCCGCGATGATGCCGCCGCCGATCCCTGTTCCAAGCGTTATCAGCACGAAATCTTTCGTGCCGCGACCCGAGCCATGCTCGTACTCGCCGAGCGCGGCGCAGCGCGCGTCGTTGAGGATGTGGACGCGCTGATCGAGCTTCTTGAAGAGGAGCGAACCGAGCGGCACATCGTGCCAGCCGAAGTTCGGCGAGTATCGGATGACACCGGACTTGCCGTCGATGTTGCCGGGCGACCCGAGCCCGATACCGACGAGATTTTTGCCGCGCAATGCGCGGCAGGCTTTGCCGACGACTTTCGCGATCTCGCCGACGACATACGAGGGATCGTGCGCCGTAAGCTCGCGCTTGAACTTGCTGAGGATCCGGCCGCGTTCGTCGACGATAGCCGCCAACGTGTGCGAACCGCCGAGGTCGATTCCGATTGCGTACTTCATTCGTTCTCCTCGGTGGTGCCCAGGACAGGACTCGAACCTGCACCGGTGTTACCCGACTAGCCCCTCAAACTAGCGCGTCTACCAATTCCGCCACCTGGGCACACGGGAGAGATTATACCACCTATCGGACATTGGGGTCCAGCGCGTCGCGCAGACCATCGCCCATGTAGTTGATCGCGAGCACCGTCGTCAGAATGCACAGGCCCGGAAAGACCGCTGCCCACCATGCGATGGAGATGTTCTCCTGCGCATTTGCGAGCATGCTCCCCCACGACGCGGTCGGCGGCTGGATGCCGAATCCGAGGAACGAGAGCACCGACTCGAGCGTGATGACGCCCGCGACGTCGAGCGTGGCCTGGACGACGATCGGCGCCATTGCATTCGGCAGCAAGTGCCGGAACATGATGCGGAAGTGGCTGCTGCCGATCGCCCGAGCGGCCTCGCAGAACTCCTTCTCTCGAAGGCTCAAGAACGCTCCGCGGACGAGCCGCGCGACCGACATCCAAGACAAGAAGCCGATGATCAGCACGATCGATGTAAAATTGAGCGCGGCCTTGGTGGACTCGGCAGCGACGATCGCGGTCAGTACGAGCAAGAGCGGCAAAAGCGGTATGCATAGGAACGCGTCTGTGACGCGCATGAGGACCGCATCGACCCAGCCGCCGAAATACCCGGATACCGCGCCGATGAAACTGCCGAGCAGCACCTCGATGATCACGGCGAACAGACCGATGGTTAGAGAGATTCTGCCGCCGAAGAGCAGACGCGCCCACAGATCTCGGCCCACTTCGTCCGTTCCCAACCAGTGTCCGGCGACGCCCGGTGCGAGCGGCGTTCCCTGCCACGCGTCGTCGATCGCGAATGGATCGAAGTGTGTGAACGCCGGGGCGAAGACCGCGCCGATGACGATGATCAGAAGGACGATCGCGCCGGCCACCGCAAGCCGGTGACGACTGAATTTTCGCCACGTCAGGTGGCGCTCGCGCGCGTAGTCGTCGTCTGCTACGGCCACCGCGACATTCGCGAGGTTTGGACTTATCTGCCCGGTCTGCACTGCCATATCAGTCGTACTTCACCCGTGGGTCCAGCCAACCGTACACGAGATCTGCCAGCAGGTTGAAGACCACGACCAGCACGGAGACCAGCATCAGATATCCCATCAGGAGCGGAAAATCTTGTTGCTGCAGCCCGACGATGAAAAGCCGGCCCATTCCCGGCCACGCGAAGATCGTCTCCGTGACGACCGCGCCGCTGACAAGGCTCGGAAGACTGAGCGCGATGATCGTGACGACCGGCATCAGGCCGTTCTTCATGCCGTGTTTGAAAAGCATGTTCGCAAACGTCAGGCCCTTCGCGGCCGCGGTACGCATGTAGTCGGTGTGCAGAACTTCTTGCATGGAGGCGCGCGTGAACCGCGACCAGGTCGCGATCTGCAACAACGCGAGGCAGGCCGCCGGCATGATCAGATGTTTGAGATGATCCCAGAAGTCGCCGCCGCCAGTCGATTGGTCCCCAGCAGAGGGCAGCGTGAAATCAAGCCTGTACCCAAACGTGAATTTCTCCATGCCGGCGGGCGGAAAATGGATGCCGTTGACCGAGAACAACATCTGCATCATGATCGCGAGCCAGAAGATCGGCATCGACATCCCGAAAAACGCGAACGTCGTGACGAAATAGTCGAAGCCCGAATACGGCTTGATGGCAGCGATCAAACCGAACGTCAATCCGACGGCCAGCGCCACGATGAACGAGACGGACATGAGCTCGAGCGTGGCCGGGAGCCGTTCGCGAAACGCCTCGACCACCGTCGTCGAATTCACTTGCGACCAGCCAAGATCGCCGTGCAGCGCCCGCCAGAACCAATCGAGATATTGCACGTAGAGCGGCCGGTCGAGTCCGAAGTTGTGTTTGAGACGCGCGATATCGGCTGCGGTGATATGCGGGTTCTGCATATACGCGGCGAGCGGACCACCCGGCATCTTGTTCAGGATCAGGAACATCATGACGCTGATGAGCAACAGCAGCGGCACTGCCTGGATCGTTCGCCGGATCGTGTAATTCAGCATGAGGCTCGTGTCAAAGCTTCGAGGTGCCCCGTCGACGATGCGGCCGCTTTGATTCGTGCGCCTTTGGACGGCGACCTTTGCAGCGGCTGGGGCATCCGCTATTCAGTGCAACGGATGAGTGGACGACGCTCCGAACAGCATATGGAGATCTTCGGACACGACCCAGCCGTATTGGCCGCGGTATTGACCGCTCAGAAGTCGGACACCCACCGCGTCGGCGACGCCGTCGATGAAACGCGGATGGACGACGCGATCGCGGCAGATGAGGACGACGGCGCGTGTGCCCGCGGGCGCGAGCAGGGTGTGGTGCAAGACGTCGGCGGTGAGGTATTTGCCTGCCTGATAATTGATGAGACGCGCCATCGAGTCCCAGACGAAGACGTCGGGGTCGAGCGATTGCGACGTCAATTCGACTCGCTTGCCGCGCGCCGTCGCACATGCGAGCGCTGCGCTCTGCACGATCGACGCGATGATGAGCAACGCCGCAAGGCCGAACGCGAACGAACGCAAACCCTGCATCGCGCGACGAGTTCGCCGGTTCCGCGAACCATCCCGCTGTCGATCGAAGACAGGGGACGTTAGCGAGCGTTCAGTTGCCGAAGGACATATGGCAAGATGCCATCGTGGCGATAGTACTCGGCCTCGTCAGGCGTGTCGATGCGCGCGATCGTGGTGAACTCGATTCGCGCGCCGCTTGCCGCGGTGGCGATCACGCGCAGCTTCGCACCCGGACGCACTCCGTCGCTCAGGCCCGAGATCGCGAATTCCTCTTCGCCCGAAAGTCCGAGCGTGGCGGCAGTCTGACCGTTCTCATATTCCAGCGGAATGATCCCCATGCCGATGAGATTCGAGCGGTGGATCCGTTCGAACGACTCAGCGATCACCGCGCGAACGCCGAGCAGCCGCGGGCCCTTCGCGGCCCAGTCGCGCGACGAACCGGCGCCGTATTCTTTGCCGGCGAGCACGATGAGCGGCACGCTTTCCGTGGCATAACGTTGCGCAGCGTCGAAGATGGTCATCTGCGCGCCGTCAGGCAAATGACGGGTGACGCCGCCTTCGACGTTGGGGACGAGACGATTCCTCAAGCGGATGTTCGCAAAAGTGCCGCGCACCATCACCTCATGATTTCCGCGCCGAGCGCCGTATGAATTGAAGTCTTTCGGCTCGACGCCGTTGGCGATGAGATAGGCACCGGCGGGTGAGCTCTTTGCGATGTTGCCTGCGGGCGAGATGTGATCCGTCGTGACGCTGTCGCCGACGAACGCGAGAACCCGCGCGCGCCGGATATCTTGCGGCCTGGCCGGTTCGACCGTCATGCCGTCGAAGAACGGTGGGCGCTTTACGTACGTCGACCCCGGCTCCCATGCGAAGCGCTTGCCCTGTTGGACGCGCAGCGATTTCCACCGTTCGTCGCCTCCGAACGCATCGGCGTATTGCCGGCGGAACATCGCCTCCGCGACGCACGCGCCGACCGTCTCGTCGATCTCGCGAAGCGTCGGCCAGAGATCGCGCATGTAGACAGGCACGCCTGCGGTGTCGTGGCCGATCGGCTCGGCGATCGGATCCCAGTCCATCCGCCCGGCAAGCGCATACGCGACGACGAGCGGCGGCGATGCGAGGTAGTTCGCGCGCACTTGTGGATGCACGCGGCCTTCGAAATTGCGATTGCCGGAGAGCACCGATGCGACGATCAGATCATTGTCGTTGACCGCTTGAGCGATCGGATCAGCCAACGGGCCGCTGTTGCCGATGCACGTGGTGCAGCCGTAGCCGACGAGATAGAATCCGAGTTGTTCGAGAAATGGCGTCAACCCGGCTTTGGCAAGATAGTCGGTCACGACTTTTGATCCGGGCGCGAGCGTGGTCTTCACCCAGGGCTTCGCTTGCAAGCCGCGCTCCACGGCTTTCTTCGCAAGCAAGCCGGCGGCGACCATCACGCTCGGATTCGACGTGTTCGTGCAGCTCGTGATCGCCGCGATGACGACCGCGCCGTCAGATAGGTCGTACGTTGCATCGCCGTCGCGGTAGGAGACGACGCGCCGGTTCGCCATCGCCAAGGCCGCTTCGTTGCCTTCACCGTCGAACATGGTCGCGGCGGCGACTTTGGCTTCGCGCCGTTCGCTGAACTCGCCGAACGCCTTGCAGAACGATTCTTTTGCTGCCGTGAGCGGCACCCGGTCCTGCGGCCGGCGCGGCCCCGCGATGCTCGGCTCGACGTCGCCGAGGTCGAGCTCGAGAACGTCGTTGAACTGCGGATCGGGAGTCTCGTCCGTGCGGAAGAGGCCTTGAGCGAGCGCGTACTCGCGGACCAACTCGATGCGCGCTTTTTCGCGGCCGGTCAGGCGGAGATAGCGAAGAGTTTCTTCATCTATAGGAAAGAACGCGACGGTCGCGCCGTATTCGGGGCACATGTTGCTCACCGTCGCACGGTCGGCGAGACTGAGGTTGGAGAGTCCACGGCCGAAGAACTCGACGAACTTGCCGACGACGCCCTTACGCCGCAGCATCTCCGTGCATGTCAGCACGAGATCGGTAGCGGTCGCGCCGGCGCGCATCGAGCCGGTCAGCCGGAATCCGACGACCTCCGGTATCGTCATCGAGACGGGCTGGCCGAGCATGGCAGCCTCGGCTTCGATGCCGCCAGCGCCCCAACCGAGCACGCCGAGTCCGTTGACCATCGTGGTGTGGGAGTCGGTGCCTACGAGCGAATCCGGGTATGCCGTTTTTACTCCGCCGTGGTCGTTCTCGAAGACGACGCGCGCGAGATACTCGAGATTGACCTGATGGACGATGCCTTGGTCAGGCGGGAGCACGCGGTAGCGGCGAAGTGCCTCTTGTCCCCACTTGAGAAGCTGATAGCGCTCGCCGTTGCGCTGGAATTCGAGTTCGGCGTTGATCGCGAACGCGCCGCTCGAACCGTATGCGTCGGCGATGACCGAATGATCGATGACGAGCTCGACGTCTTGCAACGGGTTGATCTTCTCCGGATCCCCGCCCATCTCGGCCATCGCGTCGCGCATGGCCGCAAGGTCCACGACGCACGGCACGCCTGTGAAATCTTGGAGCAGAACGCGCGCCGGGCGAAATGCGATCTCACGGTCGGGCAGTTTTTTCGGATCCCAGCCTGCGAGCGATTCGATCTGATCTTTTCTTACCGAACGGCCATCTTCGAAGCGCAGAAGATTTTCGAGAAGGATCTTCAGGCTGAAGGGCAATCGTCTGACGTTCGATCCGGCTGCCTCGACGCGGTAATACTCGTACTTCACACCGCCCACATCGAGCGTGGACGCGCTATGGAAGCTATCGAGGCGGTTGGTCATGATTTCGCTCGCCTTCTCGCGCTCGCGGCTTTACGAGTACCCCGCTTTGCCGTCGAAGTCGTACAGATTTTCCGTCTTGATGAAATCGAATCCGGCATCGGCCACTCGCCCGAGCAGCCCGAGGATTTGGCCATGCGCGATGACGGCGCCGGCAGTCTTGGAAACGAAGCGACAGCGCCAATGGTCGGTGCAAAACGTCTCCGCTGCACCGCCCGGCCAGACCTTCGTTCCCCGGTTGAATATCGCCGCGAGCTTCAGATCGCCCGCCGCTGGCTGCAAGCGCTGACCGAGTTCGTCGGGCACCCCTCGCGGCAAGTCCAAGAACACGTCGACGCCGACAAGGTTCTTCTTCTCCGCCTTCCGCGTGGAGACGACGCTCGCGGCTTCGTGCGGCGCAGCGGCTGGGTATTCGACGCGCTTCAGCGTGGACGGCGCTTGACCGATTCGCGCGATGACCGCTTGTGCAAATTCGTGCGTGCCGACTTTCTCTTTTGAGAGACCGGCTTGGAAGATATCGTAGGTGTGGATACCGTCTTCGATCGTCTTCAGCCACGCGTTGTGGACTTTCGTCGCGATCTCGCCCTGGCCGATGTGCACGAGCATGAGGACGCCGCCGAGCAGCAGGCCCGATGGATTCGCCACGTTCTGACCCGCGCGGCGGGGCGCGGAACCGTGGATCGCTTCGAACATCGCGGCCGTATCGCCGATGTTGGCCGAACCGGCAAGTCCCACGGAGCCGGCGATCTGCGCCGCGACGTCAGAAAGTATGTCGCCGTAGAGATTCGGCATGACGATGACGTCAAACGCTTCGGGCGTGTCGGCGAGTTTCGCCGAGCCGATGTCCACGATCCAGTGTTCGTTCTGGATGTCGGGATACTGGGCCGAGACTTGGTCGAAGATCCGGTGGAAGGTGCCATCGGTGATCTTCATGATGTTGTCTTTGGTGAAACACGTGACTTTTTTGCGGCTATTGCGCCGCGCGTATTCGAAGGCGAAGCGGACGATCTTCTCGCTGCCCGGCCGCGAGATCAGCTTCAGGCATTCGGTCATGTCTTGGGTCTGGCGGTACTCGATTCCACCGTAGACGTCTTCTTCGTTCTCGCGCACGATGACGACGTCCATCCCCGGATGCTTCGTGCGGACGAATGGCGCGTAGGCGACGCACGGCCGGACGTTGGCGTACAATCCGAAGGTCGTTCGCGTCGTGACGTTGAGGCTCTTGTACCCTCCGCCTTGCGGCGTGGTGATCGGCGCCTTGTAGAAAACCTTGGTGCGCCGGATGCTATCCCACGCATCCGCCGAAACGCCCGCCGGATTGCCCGCGAGGTAAACCTTTTCGCCGACTTCGATGACATGGATGTCGAGTCGCGCGCCGGCCGCCTTGAGTATATCGAGGCCGGCCGTCATGATCTCTGGACCGATGCCGTCGCCGTATGCGACCGTGATGGGCGTGTTGCCGGACATGCGTCGTCCTCGTCTTGGAATGCTCCACTTGCGAACCATCGCATCTTTTTGTCGGCGCAGGAACCGCCCTGCACGCGAGCGCGACATTCACGACACCGGCGCCACGCGATTACTTGGCCGCGAGCGCCGCCAACAGCAGTTGCGCGCCGCCGAAGTGGAACGGCACGCCGTTGAAGCCGCGCAAAACGGCGATCCATTCATCGTCGTCGAGCGCGACCAGCGCGACGGGATCGCCGAACTGGTCGAAGACCTGGAACGTCTCCGCATCGTCATCATAGCGATAATCGTGGACGCGGCCCGGCTCGCGCGGCGCGAGAAAAAATCCGCGCGGCGTGACCCTGTAGACCAGCGCGTCTGCGTCGGGCGTGCTCGCTAGCAGACCGTCGACGATGATGCGCCGCGCCAACGGCAGCACCATGCCGGCCTCGCTCAAAGCAGTGACGCTCGCGGCATGATGGGGAGCATCGAGGGCATATTCATTGAAAGAGACGTGTTTCCACGACGCGGTCGAGGGACAACCGTAAGCGGCTGACCCCGCGCATCGGCGGCCGTTTCTCACCCACGGCTTGAAAAGCCTCGCAAGGCGGGGATTGGCCCTCGCCCGAATCACTGCGCCCATGATCGTGGCGATCGGGCGTGAACTTGGATCGGGCGGCCGCGACGTCGGCGAGCGCTTGGCGCAAGCGATGCATGCCGAGCTTCTCGATAATCAAATCGTCGATCTCGTCGCCGCGCGTATCGGCGCGCCGCTGGCATACGTGCGTGCACGCGACGAACACGTCGAAAGTTTTGTCGATCGCCTATTCCGCGTGATCACGGCGGCCTATCCTGAATCGTATGGTCCAGACGGTCTGCCCGATTGGTCAGAAGAGCGGCTCGTGCAGCTCACCGAAAGCATCATCCAAGAACGCGCTCATGGCGAGCCGCTAGTCGTCATCGGTCGCGGCGCGCCGGTTTTGCTTCGCGATCGGCGGGACGTCTTTCGGATCTTCGTCGCGGCTTCTCACGAGGGTCGCATCGCTCGCTTGATGCGCCGCGGCTCGCACTCCCGTGAAGAAGCAATGCGCGAGATCAAGAAATCGGATTCAGCTCGCGCTGCATATATGCAGACGCACTATCATGTCGACTGGCGCGATGCGTCGAACTACGATCTGGTCGTGAACACCGATCGCCTCGGCATCGATGCTGCCGCCGACGCGGTCCTCCACGCGATGCGCGTCCCCGCGTAGAACCGTTCCGCCAATTTGTCTCCTTGTTCGATCTGACCCAGAGGCCGATTTAAGCCAGGGTTACGCCACCGCAAACGTGAACGGCGCTGGTCACCGTGAGCGGTCCGTTATTGGCCGCCTTGGTTATTGCTGTTGGCGGAGGTCATTTTCCAACGGTGTAGGCTATGACGCAGGACCTCGAATCGACAACTGCGACCGGGCAACCGGCGCGCGACGATCCGTCTTTATCAGGCGAGTTGCTCACTCAACGCGAGCTCGAAGTTCTCGCATTGATGGGACATGGCTTGACGAACAAAGAGATCTCGCAACGGCTTGCGATCAGCCGCCGCACCGTCGAGACGCACATCCATCACCTCCTCGATAAGCTCGGCGCGACGACTCGCACTCGAGCGGTGGTCGAGGCCGGACGACTTGGATTGCTCCAGGCGACCGCTCCCGCAAGGATGTCCGTTGCGCAGAAGAACAACCTGCCCATCCAACTCACAGCACTCGTCGGCAGGACCGAAGAGCTGGCGGTGGTGCAGGCGTTACTTGACGGCAGCCGTCTACTTACGCTCTCCGGGTCCGGAGGTGTGGGCAAGACGAGGATCGCGGTCCGCGTCGGGCTCGACAGACTGGATCGTCACCACGATGGAGTATGGTTTTTCGATCTCTCTCCTCTCTCTGATCCGTCGCTGGTGCCGGCGGTCGTCGCAAAGACGCTCGCAACCCGCGACGTTCTGCGAGCCACGCCGACGGAAAACATTATCAATATGCTCGCCGCTATGCAATCGCTCCTCATCTTCGACAACTGCGAGCACGTCCTCGATGGCGTCGGAACGCTGATCGAAGAAATCCTACGGCGATGCCCCGGTATTCGCATCCTCGCGACATCGCGCCAATCGCTTGGGGTTGAAGGCGAGGTCGTGCACCGGGTACCGTCGTTGTCGGTACCGGAGCAAGATCCGGTCGTAGACGCCGAGCAGGCTGCGGCGTTCGGCGCCATCGAGATGTTCGTCGATCGCGCTCGAGCGTCCGACACGCGCTTCGTCCTCACGGACGAGAACGCTCCCGCGGTCGCCGAGATCTGCATCCGCCTTGATGGCATCCCGCTCGCGATCGAGTTGGCTGCGAGCCGAACCAACGCGTTGGACGTCCGCAGCCTCGCGCGCAAGCTTGAAGACCGCTTCAGTCTACTGACAGGCGGTTCACGGACCGCGCTGCCAAGGCACAAGACGCTCACGGCGCTGATCGACTGGAGTTACGACCATCTCAGTGCCGACGAGCGGCGGCTGCTCAACAGGCTCGGCGTTTTTTGCGGCTTCACACTTGACGCGGCTACCGCGATCTGCGCCGGCGAGGGACTCGACGAGGGCGATTTCGTGGATCTCGTGGCAGCGCTTGTCGACAAATCGCTTGTCGCGGTCGAGGCAGGACCACGGCGGGAGCGCTTCCATCTCCTTGAGACGACGAAAGCGTACGTACTTGAAGAACTCGCGATCGCCGGAGAGATGGATCTGCTCGCGCGGCGGCACGCCGCCTATTTCTTGAAGCAAGCGATCGAGGCCGACGAGCGCTACGGATATGGTTCTGCCGCTGCTTGGCTTGCGACGGTCGAGCTGGACGTCGAGAACTACCGCGCCGCGATGCGCTGGGCGTTGACCGCGCGAAACGATGTCGCGACCGGCGCCGCCATCGCGGGGCACCTCGAGCGGCTTTGGTTCCTCGGCGGCCTCGCCGGGGAAGCGCGAACCTGGGTGGCGCTCGGTCTTGAATCCATTGATGAAGACTGCCAACCTGCCGTTGCGGCTCGGCTTTGGCGGGCGCGAGCGCGATTTATGCAGGGCGAACCGATGCGAGCCAGCGCAGAGCGCGCCCTCAAACTCTACGAGCATGTCGGCGACTTGCGCGGTGCGGCGTATTCTCTGCGCATGCTCGCATATAGTCTGCTTCAAACCGGAAACACCGATGAGGCGCGCCGAGTCATCGAACGTGCCGTCGCCGCGTTTCGCGAACGTGGGGACAAAGTCGGCATCGCTTCGTGCCTAGGACTTCTTGGTGTGAGTGCGTATGCGCAAGGCGACCTCGCAGGCGGACGGCGGCACTACATCCAGGCGGTTGCGGCGTGCAGGGAGATCGGCGACGAGCTTGCCACCGCGGACGTGCTCGGCAATTTCGGCGAGTTGGAGTTCGCGGACGGCCACCCCGAACGCGCACTTCGCCTTGTGACCGAATCGCTTGAGATCACGTCGCGGGGCAAGGAAGTGGCGAACCTCGCCATCGATCACAACAATCGTGCCGCGTATTGCATCGCGCTCGGGCGATTACAGGATGCAAGAGAATCGGCTTGCGCAGGCTTGCGGTGTGCGCGTGGTGAGCGCAACGAGTGGAATACCTACGTGGCGCTCCAACACTTGGCGCTGCTGAAAGCCATCAGCGGCGAGGTCAGGTCAGCGGCTCGCGTCGTCGGCTATGTCAACGCTCAGTACGAGCGGCTCGCTCTCGAGCGCGAAGCGACGGAAAAGTGGGCGTATGAGCGGTTGCTTGAGGAGATCCATCGACGGCTATCCCCGCCTGAGTTCGACGAGTTGCTAGCTGAAGGTTCGGCATGGTCCGAGGACATGGCGGTCGACGCCGCGTCGACCCCTTAGGCGTCCCACGTTCGAAGCTCTGCGTACGTACATTTACCGATGTACCGTCACCAAGCGGCATGCTACGATTCAGTCGTCGGTCGATCCGCGCACTTCAAACTGCGAGGCTGTAACACATGGAGAATGAGCGTCGTGATCCGGACAAACCCGTCGCTCCGAACAGCTCGGATCGCGATCGCACGTGGGTTGCGGACCAAGGACTAGAACTGCATCGGCTCATCGCACGCAGGCGGACCAGCGCGCCAAAGCGAGACCGGAAAGGTGAGAGAGCTTCAAATGATTCGGATCGCAAAAATGTCTGATCTATGTCGCGCGGCGCTGAAAAGCGGTGCCATCGCGCTTGGCCTGGCGATCGTCGGATGCTCGGCTGTTGGCACGAAACAATCGGCACTGCCGCCGATCAGGCCTCGCGAGCACGTCGAGCAGTTGAAGACGCCTGCCAATCCGCCGGTGCCGGTAGCGTATGCGACGAGCTTTCCAATGCCCGAGACGTTTGATCCAAACGAGTATCTGCCGGGCATAGCCATGGGATCCGACCAAGACATGTGGGTCAGCGTTTACAATAGCAATCAGATCGCGCGTTACAATGCTGCCGGCCTTGTGTCGGCGTGGACTTTCCCGTCGGATCCACAATGTCTAAATCCACCACCCATATGCAGCGCCGGACCCACCGATATGGTCCTTGGCCCCGATGGCAACATGTACATCTCGATGGCCCAACTCAACGCCATCGCGCAAGTCACACCGCTCGGTGTCATCACGATTTACCCGCTCGATCCGGCCGTGTTCCCAATGCAGCCCCAGCTAGAGGGCCCGCGCGGCATCGCGATCGGCCCAGACGGAAATATCTGGTTCGATCACTCGAATTCGTCGAAGATCGGACGGATGACCCTTGCCGGCACGGTGATCAACGTCTACCAGATTCCAACGGCCGGCGGCAACGGCGGACGCATCACGAAGGGGCCCGACAACAACATGTGGTTCACCGAGGTTTCCAACAGCAAAGTCGCGCGGCTCGATATCGCGACGGGGCATATCACCGAATTCACCACTCCGACAGCGAACAGCTATCCGCATACGATCGTGGCGGCCGCTGACGGAAACCTATGGTTTACCGAACGAGACGCAAACCAAGCAGCGCTGATAACGACGGCGGGCAGTATCCAGGAATTCCAGACCCCAACGAAAGTCTCGCGTCCAGACTACATGGTCTCAGGACCAGACGGTTCTTTATGGTTCGCCGAAGACTTCAACAGCGCGCTGTGCCGTGTCGATCCAGTGGCACAAACGTTCGTCGAGTACGTCACACCGTCGAACTTCCCGATACAACCACTCGCGGTCGCACCGGGGTTCAACGGATCGGTGTGGCTCACCGATATCCTGAACGACTCTGTAGCGGTGTTCACCGTGAGCGGCGGCCCGCTGCACCGCGGTGCGGCGCACCGACCGCTCATTCGAGTTCGCGAGAGCGCAAGATCCACCATCGTACCCAGTAGGTCTCATTAGGAGATCGAAATGCGAAGAACAAAAGGAGTCGTTGCCGCGGTTCTCGCGTGCATCTCGGCCATAGTCTGCTCCGGGTGCGCGGCCAATTCGACACTTGCGGCCGTCGGTGATCGGAGCGTGACCGATCGGACGTCTCTCCGTGAGGGTCGAGCGGTCCCATCGGAATTGCCCGGGGAAGCGACGGCAACATTTGGTTCACGGAGATCTCGGGCAACAAGATAGGAAAGCTGGTTCCTTGATATGTTTATCGTGAATTGGAAAGCGCCATGAAAACGAATCACGTTCTCTTCCTGCCGGTCATCCTGATTTTCTTGTCCGGGTGCAGCGCCGGCGCGCCGCCGGCCGGCCACATTAGCGTCGCGGCGCCCGCCGCGATATCGGAATCAAGCGGCCGCGGCACGTGCGTCCACCTTTGTGTCGCGGCGGAATTCCCCATACCTACCTCTGGAAGCAACGCGGCCGACATAACCGCTGGTCCGGACGGAAATCTTTGGTTCACCGAAACCAATGCCTCAAAAGTTGCCAGCATGACGACGACAGGCGAATTTACCGAATACGGCGTCCCTTATTTACCGCGTGGACCGATCACCACCGCCGCCGACGGTCGCATCTGGTTCACCGCTTACCGCGGAATATACGCAATCACAACCGCGGGCGCGTTAACCAGCTATACTGGCGGCCTCGTGAACGGTGGGATTGGAGGGCTGCCGGGCAAAGATGTATGGCTCACGACATCGGGGATTAAGATCATCTGCTCACCGCCGCGATGTCACGACCAGTCGTACACGAGTATCGTCAGGATGACGACCGGCGGCGTTCAGAGTCTGTTGGCGCAGTATGGTGGAGTTGAGACGCCGGGTCAAGTCGCCTCGGAAGCAGGCGGTGGCGTGTGGTACACGCTCACTGGGCGACACTTGATCGGCTTCGTGACCGCCGGCGGCGTGAAGACCGACTTCGCGCTCCCAGCCGGATCGAACGCAGACGGCGGCATTGCCGCGGCGACCGACGGGAATGCTTGGTTCACTGAGGGCAGCGCGAACAAGATCGGTCGAATCTCGCAACTGGGCGTGCTGACTGAGTATCCTATTCCGACAAGTTCGTCCAGCCCCGTTGCGATCATAAAAACAAATAGGGTCGTGTGGTTCACCGAGTTTGCCGCGAATAAGATCGCTAGGATCTCGATGCTCGGAATTATCACTGAATATGCCCTGGCGCCCGGCAGCGGTCCGGTTGGAATCGCGCTTGGCCCCGACGGAAATCTCTGGATCGTCGAGCAGGGGTCAAACAAGATCGCGAAGTTCATCCCGTGACGACCGCCTTGATTGTGGGTTGCGGCGCTTCGGGGCACCGAAAGCGTCCTCTATCGTTTCAAAGGCCGAGACGATGGCTCGCTACCTATCGCAGCACTAATCGCGGGCAACGGCGGCGCGTTGTACGGCACGACTTATTCGGGGGGAGGAAGTTTGAACTGCTCACTCGGCTGTGGCATCGTGTTTGAATTGAAGCCGTCGGCGACGGGTTACGTGGAGACCATCCTTCACCGGTTCAACGGCGGCAGCGACGGCCAAGGACCGTATGCCGGATTGATCGCCGACAAACTCGGGGCGCTCTACGGCACGACCACCGGCGGAGGGAGCGACCTTTGTCCAAATGGTTGCGGAACGGTGTTCAGGGTAAAGCCCTCAGGAGCGGAGAGCGTTCTCTTCAGTTTCCAGGGTGGGTGCGACGGCCGTTATCCGTTCGGAGGACTGATCGCGAGCGGCCCAGGCGCACTTTATGGCACTGCAGACTCCATCAATGGCATGTGTCCTGGCGCTGGTATAGTCTTTAAGTTGGAGAACTCCGGAACCGGTTACACTGAGCGCGTCATCTACAGTTTCCGGGGCCCCCAAGTGACGGCGAGCAATCGGTCGCGGGTTTAATCGCCGATAGTACGGGGGCGCTTTATGGCACAACTCAATTCGGAGGTGCAAAAAACGAGGGTTCTGTGTTCAAGTTAGAGCCCTGATTTGAGTTCTGCAGCTCGAAGTTGAACACGATGCATTTCAATTTACAAGGAGAGGGCTGATGAAACTGGGAGTCTACCTCATTATTGTCCTCACTCCGGTACTGACGGCCTGTGGCGGCGCAGGTGGCGGCTTCGATGTACAACAGGCTCGGTCGCCAGTTCTACAGAGCGTATTTGTCAATCCGGCGACTGACCCGAACCCATGCGATCGTCTAGTTATCATGGCGTCGTCGGGAACAATACATCCGGGCCAGAGAGATGCGCTTGCAGTCTTCGTAAGGCACCAAAACTTTTCGGGTTTTGAATGTAGAGGCCCGGTAACGTACCAGAGCGTAACCGGGCGATGGACAAGCAACGGTGGGCACCTTGATCCGCTGGTAGGTCACACGACGAATTTCGGCGCCCATAGGTTGGGATCGTATGCCGTTGAAGTCCGTCAGGCTTTTTACAAGGAGCCGGGGACGATTACGATTGTAGTCAACTGAATAAGGGCCGACTAGCGTCGGCCCCTTTCAGGATGGCTAAGGATTGATCGGCGTCTTGCGAAGGTTTGAGTGAGGTTAGTCGCGGACGGCTGCGAGAGCGGGGCCGCCACCGATCGCGCAGACTGCGGCAGAATCCCATCTGACGTTCGCTTTGACAAAGCGGTTGAATTCGGGCGGGCGCACTTTGTCGAGCATCGCGAGCTCTTGCGCCGGCGTCACGAGCTGCTGCTCGAAGAGCGCGAGTTCGGCATAGCGCGCGGCATTCGCGGCATTCCAGTCTGAACTCAGTTCAATCTGCGCGCCGAGGGCGGCCTTACCGCGCGAGAACTCCTCGCGCGTGAATCCATCCGCGGTCTCGTCCAAGATGCGCTTCATCTCGCGCACCGCCGCGCTCGCGCGTCCGCGACCGACGGCGCAGAGCGCGCTCATGACGCCCGATTCGCCGTAGAAGTCCAGTGTGGCGTACACTTCGTACGCCAGACCCATGCGTTCGCGCAGGCCGTCCCAGAGTCGGCTTCCGTCGCCATCGCCGATCAGTACTTGCGCCAGCTGCGCGCGCAGCACTGCGTCGTAGCCGTGACGATACGACGGCGTCGTCGTGGAAACGGAGAACCAGACTTGCGACGTGTCGCTGCGGCGCAATACTTTTGAACGGCGTCCCTGAAGGATCGCCGGCGCGTCGGCCGTGATCGGGTGGCGCTTGGGCATGACCGCTGTCGCCTCTGGTCGCCAATCTCCGAAATGCTTGCGCGCGACGCCGAGCAAGTCGCGATGCGACATCGGACCCGCAAGACTTAGAACCGCGTTGCGCGGATGGAAATAGCGGCGATGAAAACGGCGCACTTGCGCGCGCGAAATTGCGCGCACGCTCGACCGAGTGCCACCCGTGTCGCGGCCCAACGGATGCGTGCCCCAGAGCGTGCGGTCAGCGAGCGCCTCGATCCGCTTGCTCGGATCGTCCTCCCAGTCGCGTAGCTCTTCCAGCACGACTTGGCGCTCGGTCTCGACGTCGTCGTTTTCGAACCGTGGTCGTTGCGTCACGCTTGCTACGAGCGCGAGCGCGTCGTCAAGTTTACCGGTCGGCACTGTGCCCGCGATCGAGATGGTCTCTTTGCCGGTGGTGGGATCGAAGCGATTGCCGCAGCGCTGCATCGCCTCAGCGAGCTCGGGGCGCGAGTAATCGTCAGTCGCCTTGAAGACGAGGTGCTCCAGGAAATGGGCGAGGCCGGCCGAGCGCGGCGGATCATAGACGGAACCCGCACGAACCGCAAACGCGATGCTCATGGTTCGGGCGTTATGCATGGGCGTGCTGACGATGCGCAACCCATTACGAAGTTGATGCATCGCGGGGCTGGAATCGTTCCGGCGCGGTGACATGGACGGGCCTTGAAGCTTTCCGAGCGTTGATCTCGAGCGGTTTCTGCGGACATACTATATTCGCCGCGGCCCCTGCAATCGTCGCGTGGCGCAGGGACGAAGAATCAAGGTTCGGCCCAGTTTTTGCACCGCCCACTTATAGAAATATTTGCGAAGATGCGCCCGTTGTGCCGCTTATCGGGACATGACGAGCCGGCGCAACGCCGCGCGTGCCCAGTCGGCATAATACGGATGGAACTCGGGATTGACGGCTAGCGCGCTCTGCAGAAGCAGCCGCGCTTTTGCTTGGTCGCCAAGACGGAAGCTGATCCAGCCTGCGTGGAAGAGCACGCGAGAGTCGCGCGTGCCGACGGCGACGGCTCTTGCGGCATGCGGACGCGCCTCGCCGAAACGGCCATCCATGGCGAGCGCCCACGCGAGCGTGTCCTCGGCGTAGAGATCGTCGCGCGAAGCAAGATCGCGGCGTGCGATCAGGACCGCGTCGCCAAGCCGGAGACCGTGTTCGCTTTCGTAGACCGCGATCGCGCGATCGTTGATCCCGTTCGCGTTGCCGATGCGCTGGATCGCGAAGATCAGATCTTGCGTCTCGGCGGCGCCGGGTTTGTCACCGAGCTCGCGTTGTGCGTCGAACTCATAGCCGAGCGTCTCCGGCAAGGGCATGAGTTCGGCCGCCTTGTCCGCTGCAGCGAGAGCCTCGCGCCAGCGATGCGTGGCACAATAGATGCGCGCGAGTGTGTTATAGGCCTTTGCATCGTCGGGATAGATCGCAAGCGCGTCGTGCAAGTCGCGTTCCGCGCCGCGCGCGTCGCCGTTCTCAAACGCCAGCTCACCTGCGCGGAAATGATACCACGCGCGCGCTTCCGCGGGATTGTCGATCACCGAATCGATCTGCTGCATGCCGACCGTAAGGTGCGACTGCGCGCGCCTCAAATCTCCGGTGAGCTCGTCGTAGCGGGCGAGCGACGTTTCCCGGGCGGCGTCGACATACGGGCCTTGCGACTTAGCCAGAACTTGCCGCGCTGCCGCGTATTCGCCAAGCTCCATGTCGGCTGAGGCGAGATTCGCCCAACTATCGTGATTCCAGGGCGCCATGCGGGTGACGTCTTCGTAGTAGCGCTGCGCGGCGCGGAAGTCGTGCAAAGAAAGGGCGACAGATCCGAGTTCGGTTTCCGCACCATCATTGTGACGCGGCTGCAACATAAGCGAGCGCGAAGCAGCGATACGCGCGCGCTTCAGATCGCCGACATCGCCGCGCTCGCGAAAGCGCATCAGATACTGGCCGGCGAGCATGCGCGCCATGATCTGATCGCTTGGTGTACGGCGCACCGCTCGTTCGTAAAATGATACGAGGCCATCGCGGACGAGATAGTCGCGCGTGACGGGCGCCGGCGTAAATATTGCATCGACCGCGGCCGCCGACGCGACTGAAGTCGATGAAGAATCGAGGTTCATGCGCGTGACGAACGCGGGCCACACCGCTAGCGCGATCAGCGCCAGGGCGAGGATGGCCAGGGGGGCCCGCGATCCGTTCACTGCACGCCGCCGATCAGTACGGCGCGTTGACGTAGGGGAACGTGTTGCTGTAGGTCTGAAACGTGCCTTGCCCGTTCGAGAGGTTGTCGTCGGCTAGGCACCACGATTCGTGGTTGTCCTCGGGAGCGGCGCCGAGCGCGGCGAGCGTGTTCCCGAAGATCGCCCCGAGCGATATCTTGACCGAGTCATCGTTGAGCCAGCGGCCGCCGAACGTGTTGCCGGTGGCGCCGCCGGTCTGGATTCCGAGATACGCGCCATACTGTCCGGCCGGCTGTCCGCCTGCGGGAAGATTGACGCTCATGTCGGCTGTGATCTCGAAGGGGAAGAGGACGGAGATGATCGCGTTGGACGTCGCCTGGCTGCGGCCGGCCACCGTGGTCATGAACGTGTTCACTTCGCCTTGGAGGAGGCTGTCGTTCGCGGGCGTGGTGCGGTTGGTCGTGTCGTGATCGGTGAAGTTCTCGAACACTTCCTTGACCGCCGGCTCCGAGAGCCGTTCGATCTGCTTGTACGTCTTCGCGCCGGGCGGCACCGGAGCCGCGGATGAATGGCTGCAGCCTGCAAGCGCGACGAGCGCGACCGTCAGCGCGGCCGTTTGCTTGAGCGAGATGCGCATGATATTTTCGTGTCCTTCCTATTGACCGGAGACCGTGCTGGTAGTGGCCCATACGCCGATCTTGCCGGTCCCCAGCATCGACTTCGGAACTTCCGCGATGATGGCGAGGACGTTGAAACCGTTGGCGGATAGGATGTCTTGCGAGGCTGACAGGTCACACGAGGTGCCATGCAGTGTGTTGTAGCCGGCCGTGAATCCGCGGAAACCAAGAGCGGGATCCGGCGGCGGCGGGTTCGGCTGGTTCTGGAAATTGCGGTCGGGCAAGATCTGGAAGAAGCGCGACAAGTCGAAGAAGAAATTGTCCTTCTCCGGGCCGGCCCACACGCGGATGCCGTTCGGCAGCGCCGCCGCGACCGTATTGTAAGTGACCGAACCGACCTTCGGCACGAATTTCGAATTCGTGCCGGTGGCGATCGGAGCAGACGGTCCGTAGACGTTTATCTGCTGTGAAGCGCCCGTGCCCGCCGCCTGGAATTGGAGCACGAGGTTTTCGTTGCCGCTCAGCGACGCGTTGTTCTCGACCTTGAATTGATACATGACGGCCGGATCGAAGAACGTCGACGGTCCCATCCCGGTCGGGATGAGCGGATGGACGTTCATCTGCAGGACGACGTTCGCAGCGTTGTCCGGCGCTTGGTACACGAACACGTCTGTGATGTCCGCGCCGGGCCGCGCGACCGTGGTCGGCGAGTCCTGGTGGTCCGACGCTTGCGCGACGTGACCTGCATAGATGAGGGCCGCAGCGGCGAGCGCCGCGATCGCCGTCAGACCGCCGGCGGACCCTTTGATACTTGAGTTCATTCCTTTATTCGCACCTCCGGATGAAGCTGACGGCCGGTTTCGATCGGACGCCTCTTCGTGAGTTGATGGCAGACCCGTGCCCGCCACACGTTCACGCCACCACTCTCGCGGCGTCTGCTTTCTTCTCTAAACTGAAGAGCGTGAAAGCGAACACACCGAGCAATGAGGCGACGAGAACACCGCTTACGGCAAGATCCGGCAGCGGCGAGCGCCAGCCGAGGACCTGTGCCAATTCATACGAGCCCACGCAGACGGCAAGCCCGGTGACCGCCATGATCCACGTGCGTGTCGCGCGCACGAGCTCCAGCGGATGACGGCTGTACAGTTTGTGGACGAGGAGACTATCGAGCGTATCGGTCACGGCCATGCCCATCGAGAACATCAAACCGATGACGACTGCGCCGATCACGCCGCCTCCGGTCGTGAACGCGAGCGCGTACGCCGCGACTTGGCTCGACGTGTCGAAGCCGAGCCCGAAGAGCAGACCGACCAGCATCGCGGCGAGCGGGCCGGTAGCGGCGCGAAGGCGCGGCGGCAGCAAGGCGAGCTTGAGCCCGATCGATCCGCCTGTTTCGGCCGAGCGCAGCTGCTTGATGTTGAATGCGGCGATAGCGAAGAGCGTCACGATGCTCACCCAAGTGCCGACCGTCTCGATCAGCGCGCCGGGCAGCGCGATGTGGCTGCCGAGCAACCCGGCGAGGGCGGCGATCGACAGCACCATGACCGAATGGCCGCCTGCGAAAAGGGCGCCGAAAAATCTGCTGAGCTTTCGGCCGGCTGAAAGGCCGTTGCGCGTCAAGTTGTCGATCGCCGCGAGGTGATCGGGGTCTGCACCGTGCCGTAGGCCAAGCGCGAAGACTGTGAACACGGTCGCACCGATGCTGAGTGGCGCTGCTGGACCGATCATGCGTGACTTCTTTCGTGCCGGTGAGCGTGGCCGTACGCTGCTTGCAATGCGTAACCCGCGATAGCGCTCAATGTCAGTGCGATAACGGCCCAGAGCTGCACGCGGATGATGCCGCCTGCGATTCCTTGACCTAGCATAATCGCGCCGATGATGGAGATGACGCACGCGGATACAACGGGTCCGTACGCCATGAAGCGTTCGGCCGTCCGGCTGCGTCCGATCCACGCCGTTCCGCGGACAAGCGCCAGACCCAAGCCCGTGAGCACGGCCGCAAGGCCGATGCCGAACGCGACGATGATCACGATGCCGTAGGCGACTTGATGCAGTGCGAGCGCGGCAAGCATCACGACGAGCGCGGCCGGGCATGGCGCGATGTTGCCGCTCATCGCGATCAAGACCACGTTGCCGAACGAAAGTGGCGCGTTGCCGGGAATCGCGTGCGAATGCCCGTGCGCTGCGCCTTCGGCGTGCGAGTGTTCGTGGTCGCCGTGATGATCGTGGTCGCCGTGATGTTCGTGGCCGCCCGATGAGTGATGGCGCGCTCGTAGGTACCGCGCGAGAGCGCCGCCGCCGAGACAGACGACGACGAGGCCCGAAATCGCGGTGAGCCACGGGTAGACGTTCTCGGGCACGATCCAGCGAGCGGCGAAGAGCAGCGCAAGGCCGAGCGCGATGACACCGGCCGTATGCGCAATCGTCAACGCGGCGGCGAGCGTCACGGCCTGCTTCGGCGTGGCGCGCGCTCCAACGAGCGAGACCGCCAGCAGCGTCTTGCCGTGACCGGGTTCGAGCGCATGCAAAGCGCCGAGGCCGATCGCGGCGAGCAACGTCAGCGCGATGACAAGCGCGCTGCTCGGTCCGCGCGCAAGCATATCCGCTAAGACGTTTGAGCGGATCTGGGATGGGCCGGGCTGCGGTGCTGACGCGCCGTTTGCTTCTGACCGCGATGCTATCCATAGCCCACTGTGCGCGCGTTCGAGCGACGCGGTCGTCACATCTCGAGGTGACGCGAGCAAAGCGGTCGGATAGTGCGTGAGCTCTGCGGTTGGTTCGGTCGCGGGAAAGACCACGACGTCTTTCCACCCGATGCGATCCGGATACGTCTGGTCGGAGATCGTCACGGCCGCACCTTGTGGCTGTGCGAAGAGGTCGACCGTATAGTAAAGGGTGGGCAATCCGCCGGCTCCAGGCCGCGTACGCACGGCCGGCACCCCGAGCGGCACGAGCGCGATGCGGCGGCCGCCGCTCTCCACGTCCAGACCAGCGATGACGACGCGCGTCTCGTCATCCGACCATGCGCGCAGCTCTGCCGCGTCGAGCGTCGCGTTGGCGCTGCGCGCGCGCATGACGGAAAACGTGGGTATCTCGGCCATGTCCAAGACGTAGCGGATGTCAAGCCGGACACCGGACTGGCGCACTTTCACGAGGTGATTGATCGTGAAGTTTCCCAGCGGATGTGCGAGAGCCGGTCCGCACCACGTCGCGAGCACCAGAGTGAACGAAGCGATGAGACCGCGGCGCACGAAGCTCATGTGTGCATAACGGGGCAATGCGGCGAGCGGATGAAGAGCCGGCAGTGTGATGGTGACCGGCATCGCAAGCCGGGATGCACGCTCGTTCGTTATCTATGCAGCCATGCTGCAAATCATCGCCCGCGGACCAGTCGCGTTCGCTTCAGTGGTAAACGTCGCCGATCGACCGTGGGCTGCAATTCGCTCGAGGACAAGCGATGCTTGCCCTACTACGGACACGGGGATTGCGATGCCAGGCCGCCGGAGCCGTTCGAGCGAACCGCATGGCATGGCCGTAGACGATACGCAGCTCGTCAAACGGGTCGCGGCGGGCGAACACGATGCGTTCGCGGCGCTCTACGACCGGCACGCGGCTCTGGTCTACGGCATTGCGCGACGCGTTCTCGACAACCAGCAACAAGCCGAAGACATCACGCAAAGCGTCTTTTTGCAGATCTGGTCGCGGCCGCAAATGTTCGCCGGCGGAAATTTCGCCGCATGGCTCGCCCGCGTCACGCGCAATGCCGCGCTCGATGTCCTGCGCAGCGCTGCAGTGCGCAAACGCGAACCCGAAATGCCGACGGAGATGCCGTCCGAGATCGCGCTCGAAGATCAGGTCTTCGAACAGTTCCGTTCAGCGGCAGTCAAGGGCGCGGTCGCGTCGCTTCCTGACGACCAACGGCAGGCCATCGAGTGTGCGTATTTCGGCGGACTGTCGTATCGCGAAGTCGCCGAGAGGCTGAACGCACCTCTCGGCACGGTGAAGAGCCGGATCCGCATAGGTCTACGACGACTATTCGAGTCGCTGCATCAGGCGGTGCCCTCGTGAAAACCGCACACACGGACGAAATGCTCGAACTCGCGTCGCTCTGTGCGCTCGATGCGCTCAACCGCGACGAGCGCGCCACTGCGCTTGTGCATATCCGCGAATGTTCGGTGTGTGCCGACGAATACGCCGCCGCGCTGGCGGCAACCGGCGGATTAGCCGCCGCCGCCGCTGAGCAGCCGCCGGCGGCGCTTCGAGCGCGCGTCCTAGGCGCCGCCACGGCCCGTTCGCAGACGAGTGCACCGGTTTCGATATTCCGACGCAAACGGTTCTACGCCGCGATAGTCGCGGTCGCCGCCGCGATCGCCGCACTGATCATCTTCGGAACGCCTAGCAACCGCGAACAATCCTGGGCGATCCAGTGTCTACCCGGCGCGACTGCATGCAGCGCAAGCGGTCGAGTCATCGCAGCAGATGGCGTACTCCGTTTGGAAGCGATCGGATTGTCGGCGTTGCCGCCAGGCAAAGTGTATCAGGCGTGGATCATCCAACCCGGCGGAAAACCGGTACCCGAGCCGACGTTTGAAGCAGATGCGCGAGGACACGGCGCCGCGACCTTGCCGGGTGGCCAGCCGAAGGGCACGCTGCTTGCGGTCACGGTCGAACCGGCCGGCGGTTCAAAAGCGCCGACGACCAAGCCGTTCATCGCCGCAACACTCAATTAATTGAAGGGGCCGACGCAAGTCGGCCCACGTAACGTTTGGTCGGGCCGACTACGTCGGCCCCTTCAGACGTTTTGTAAAACGATCGTTAGGCCGACTTGAAGACGAGTGCTGCGTTCAGCCCACCGAATCCGAAGCTATTCGACAAGACGACATTCTGTTTGAGCGGTGTCGCGACTTCCGGCGAATAGCGCAGGTCGCAATCCGGTCCGGGCATCTCCAAGTTGATGGTCGGCACGACCGTGCTCTCCTTTATGCACATCGCGCAGAGCGCGGCCTCGATAGCGCCCGTCGCGCCGAGCGCGTGCCCGGTCATTCCTTTGGTTCCCGAAACGATGATGCGGTCGGCGGCCGCGCCGAGCACCGCGCGGATCGCGCGACTCTCGGTCGAATCGTTGAGCGGCGTCGCCGATCCGTGCGCGTTGACGTGATCCACTTCGTCGGGCGATACGCGCGCTTCGGCGAGCGCTCGCAACATAGCCTTCGCCGCCTCGCGCCCATCGTCGCGCGGCGCGGTCATATGTTCTCCGTCGTTGGTCAACGCGTAGCCGGCGATCTCCGCATAAGGTGTCGCGCCGCGCGCGATCACATCTTCTTCGCGCTCGAGCAGCAACATGCTCGCGGCTTCGGACATGACAAAGCCATCGCGCCCCGCGTCGAACGGCCGGCTAGCGCTCGCCGGATCTGCATTACGCGTCGACATGGACTTGATGATGTCAAATGCGCCGAACGTGAGCGGAGCGAGCGGCGCTTCGACGCCGCCGGCGAGCGCTGCGCGGCACACGCCGTCGCGCACCGCGCGGAAGGCGTCGCCGATCGCCACCGCGCCCGCGGCGCACGAGTTCGAGTTGGATTGCGTCGGCCCGTGCAGTCCGAAATGGATCGCGACGTTGCAGCACGATGACGCACCGAACACGTTCAGCGCCAGCGTTGGGTGAACGCCGCGCAGTCCGTGCTCCGCGTAGTTCTTGTACTGCGATTCGGCGAACACGACGCCGCCGAGAGCGGTTCCGATCCACGCGCCTATATCATCGTGGTCGCCGCTCAGGCGCATGCCGGCGTCGTCGAACGCCATGCGCGCCGCCGAGATCGCGAATTGGCTGAAACGTTCGGTGCGCTGCGCTTGCTTGCGGTCTAAAAAGGCGGTCGCGTCGAAATCGTCCACTTGACCGGCGACCTTGGAGCGCATCTCCGACGTGTCGAAGCGGTCGATCGCTCTGACGCCCCGCCGTCCGCTGGTCGCGCCTTCCCAGAGGCCCTCGCGGCCGATGCCGATCGGCGTGATCGCGCCGATGCCGGTGATAAATACGCGGCTCACGCTGCACTCTCCATCAGTTGTTTAAAGCGCGCGAGCGTCGCGTTCGCGATCGAATGAATGAAAAAATCGCCTATGACTTTGCGCGCGATCCAATCCCCGATAAGGGGGACGCGGCGAAAATCAAGCTCGTGATCGATGGTGACTCTCGTTCCGGCAGCGACCGCCTCAAAGCGCCACGCGACTTCCATGCCCTTAGTCCAGCCTGCCACGTGCGTGAACTCGATCCGCGGCACATTTGGGAACAATCGTTCAGCGGCAGTCCATCGCACGGGTATGCTTCCGCGGCGCGCGCCCATGACCGCAATGCGCCCGTCCGGCGCCTCGCGGAGCACTTCGACAAAACGATAGTGCGGCAAAAGCTTTGGCCACCGGCCGATGTCCTCGACCATATCGTAGATCGCGCGCGGCGCGGCGGCGATATCGACCGATGATGCTGTGCGCATCATGCGAGCAGCCGTACGAGAGCGACCGGCGACATCGTCTGCGCGTTTGGTACTGCGCCCGCGACGGCGGCGAGCACCATCTCGGCTGCTGCGACATCGCGCCGCGCACGGCGCAGCGCGAGCGCACGCAAGAGCGGCGTGCGCACGATGAGGTCTACGGCGCCCGCAAGCAGACGGCGGGGCCGCTCGATGCGGCGGCGTGCGTCGCGGATCGCACCAACCGTCTCACGCGCAGGCGCCCCGGCGAGATGCGCGATGACGCCGGCGGCGCACGACGCGGAACTTTCCAGCGCGACGGCGACGCCTTGCCCGACGAACGGATCGAGCATGCCGGCGGCATCGCCTGCAAGCGCAACGCCCGGTACGGCGACTGAATCCGGCGCGTAGCGCAGCGGGCCGACCGCGACTCGCTTGACGAGCGACGCGCCTTCGAAGCGATATCTGCCGCCCGTGACTTCGTCCACGATCGCATCGGCGCGCGCGTCGTCCGCGACCGGCTTCGGCATGACGAGCATCGAGTTGCAGTGTTCGCCGCCGAGCGGGTTGCGCGCATAGTAGCCGCCCGTGCCGACGAACATCTCCAGCGTGTCGCCTTGCGCCTCGCTTGAACGAACGTGTCCACCGACGGCCCATCGGCCTGCCCGGCGCGTGTCCCCCGCCAGTCCGGCGCTTCGAGCGACGCTCGACCACGCGCCGTCGGCTCCCACGACGGCTCGCGCCGTGCAGAACCGTGCGGCTCCCGAGGAATCGCGATAGGAGACGCGCCAACCCGCGCCCTCAGCGCGAAGATCAAGGAAAATGCCATCAACCGGCTCGGCGCCGGCTGCGATAGCGGCATCGCGCAACAAAGAATCGAGATCCGCGCGCGACAGCGCGAGCGCGCCGCCGGCGGGAAGAGACATGATCACAGGTCCGTGTCCGAACGCGGAGAGCGCGACGCGCCGGATCGGATGACCGAGCGAAGCGACGCGGTGATCGACGCCCAATTCGGCAAGCGCGGCGAGCGCGCCGGGACTCAAGTATTCGCCGCAGACTTTGTCGCGCGGAAAGCGCTTGCGTTCGAGCAATACGACGCCGACGCCGGCGCGGCAGAGTCGAAGCGCGATCGACGAACCCGCTGGCCCCGCGCCGACGACCACGACGTCGGCGGTCATCTGCCACCGGTGAGCAACAACCGCGCGCCGAAAGCCGCGCGAACTTCGATGCGTGTCCAGCCGGCCTGCTCCGCCATCGACCGGACTTCGTCCGGTGTGTACGCGCGCTGGACCGATATCGGACCGTCATGCAAGGTGAATCGATTGCGGGTGATCAGCGGAAGCAAGGCATGCGCTGCAAGCCACGCTGCGCGGCTCCGCCGAAGGTCGCTGACGATGACGTTCGCGCCGACGCGCGCCATCTCACGCAACGCTTGCACCGCGTCTGCTGGCGTCAAATGATGCAGCGCTAGGCTGCAGGTCACGAGGTCGAAGCTGCCGGCTTCGAACGGCAGCGCGGTCGCGTCGCCTTGCACTGTCGAAATCGCGTCGTTATCGCGCACCACGGCGGAGGCGTAAGAGAGGATACGTGCAGAGCGGTCGAGCGCCACGCAAGTCGCCGGCAAGCCGCGGCCGGACAGATGCTCGATAACGGCACGCGGCACATCGGCGCCGCCGCAACCGACATCCAAAATGGTGCGCGGCATCACGGACAGCGCGTCGATAGCGCGCAGAATCGCGTGCGTCCCGCCGAACCATGCGTTGATGCGAGCAAGGTCGCGCAGATTTTCGCTCAGGTCGGCGACCGTGCCGCTCGCCTCGTCATCCATGAGTTCTGCTTGGATGGTGCGCTGCATTGGACTAAAGCGGTACGACGCTCGTCACTTCTTGACCCGCCCGCTTCCCATTTGCTTTTCAGTTGGGTATCATGAACGGACTGAACCGCGTAATAACAAGCACCAAGGGGAACATCGCATGGCTGTGTCAGCGAGTACGAAGACGATGCCGAATCCGTCTCGGAGCGATTCGACGAACAGACAGGACAAAAATGCTCCGTCCGATCCGCTGCGCTTCGTCCTCACTCGGCCCATGGCCACGCCGCCCGAGATGGGCGCGGCGTTCGATCAGTTCATCGGCGCCGCGGCCGATCTGGCCGGAGTCTCCGTTTCGCGACAGATCACAGCCGGATTGAGCGGCGTGACGATTTCATGGGATAAGCGCACGGTTCCGTCGCGCGAGTGGCTGCGCGGTCTCGAAGAAGAGATCGTGGCATTCGGCGCGTGCAACGGCCTCCACGTCTGGTTCCGCCGGCACTAACAGCCGCGGCGTCTCTCTCCTAGCCGACCTTCTCGCTGACGGACTTTGCTTGCATGAACAGCAGCAAGTAGTCCGGCCCACCCGCTTTTGAATCCGTTCCCGACATGTTGAAGCCGCCGAACGGATGCGCGCCGACCATGGCGCCCGTGCATTTGCGGTTCAGATACAGATTGCCGACGTGGAATTCTTCGCGCGCGCGATCGAGCTTGGCCGGGTCGCGCGAGTAGACCGCTCCCGTCAAACCGAATTCCGTGTTGTTCGCGATCTCGATGGCCTGATCGTAGTCTTTCGCCTTGATCACGGCGAGCACCGGACCGAAGATCTCTTCTTGCGCCAGTTTGCCGTCGGGCGGGATGTCGGCGAACACCGTGGGTTGCGCAAACCATCCATCGCCGGGAGCACGCTGCCCGCCGCTGACGAGCCGGCCTTCTTTCTTGCCCTGTTCGACGTACGACATGATCTTCTGCAGCGAGCGCTCGTTCACGACCGGCCCCATGTAATTCTCCGGCTCGGCCGGATCGCCGACGGTGATCGTCTTGACGCGCTCCTCCAGCTTGCGCAGAAATTCGTCGTAGACCGGGGCTTCGACGATCGCGCGCGAGCACGCCGAGCATTTCTGCCCTTGATAGCCGTACGCGGCTTGCGCCACGCCTTCGACCGCGGCATCGAGATCCGCGTCGGCGGCGACGACTATTGAATCTTTGCCGCCCATCTCCGCCACGACACGTTTGATCCAGATCTGGCCGGGCCGCGGTTCGGCGGCGAGCTGATTGACGCGAAGGCCGATCTCCTTGGAACCGGTGAAGGCGATGAAGCGCACGCGCGGATGTTTGACGAGCTCGTCGCCGATAGCACCGCCGGATCCCGTGACCAAGTTCACGACGCCTGGCGGCATGCCGACGTTCTCGAGCAGTTCGACGAATTTCGCAGCGATGACGGGCGAGTCGCTCGACGGTTTGAGCACGACGGTGTTGCCCGTCACGATAGCCGCGGCCGTCATGCCGACGAGAATCGCGAAGGCGAAGTTCCAGGGCGGCACGACCACGCCGACGCCGAGCGGGATGTAGCGCATGCCGTTTTTCTCGCCTTTAATCGGCGTGACCGGATGCACGCCGTCGTAACGCAGCATCTCGCGCGCGTAGTATTCAAGGAAATCGATGCCTTCGGCTGTGTCGCCGTCGGCTTCGCCCCAGCTCTTGCCGACTTCGAGGACGAGGAGCGCATCGAATTCGTAGCGCCGGCGGCGGACTTCGGCTGCGGCTTTGAAAAGCAAGTCGGCGCGTTGCGACGCCGGCACACGCGACCACGTTGCGAACGCCTTTTCTGCAGCTGCGACCGCTTCGCGTGCTTGTTCAACGGTGGCGGATTGCACGGTGCCGACCACTTCGGACGGTTTGGCCGGATTGCGCGATTCGAACTGCTTCGGTGATTTCACGCGCTTGCCGCCGATGATGAGGTCGTACACGGCGCCGGGCGCGCGGCGCGCGTTCGCCAGTGCCTCGCGCATAGCGCGTTTGGATTCTTCGTCGCGAAACGTCAGGATCGGCTCGTTGGCGAAGGGCGCGATTTCGGCGATCAGTGTTGCCATGTTCTTATTTCTTCTCCCGGTTGTGTTGTTTGTTAGGATACTTCCGCGTGCCCGCGCGGGCATACCTTGGACCGTGGGCTCGGGATCGAGGTGGCGCTATGCCGAAGCCGACAGGCAACCGAGCGGTTCACACCGCGGCGACGATACCGCGACCTGCGTCATCCCCTGCGAGCCGCGTTCCGGACCGGCGCGCTGCCGCATACGAACGGAGCGCGCGTCCGAAACGCGCCATCGCGTCGCTCGCGGCGCTTTCGGGCAACGTGCCGTAGGAGAGGCGCAGTGTGTTTTGCGCCGGCATCGTCGGATAGAACGGCGCTCCCGGTAAAAAGAGCAGCCCTTCGCGCGCCGCATGTCCGAATAGGTCCACCGACGACCAGCCCTTCGGAAGTTCGACCCAGACGTTTACGCCGCCGCGCGATGCGCTGACGACCGTGCCTTCGGGCACCACGCGCCGAAGCGCATGCAGCAGCGCGTCGCGGCGCCGCCGATAGAGGAAGCGCGCGTTGCGCAGATGCCGCGCGGCGGACTTCGATTCGAGAAAACGTACGAGCGCGCGTTGCGCGACGGTCGTCGTGAATGTGTCCGCGCGAAGTTTGGCGGCGTACAACGAACGCATCGCGGCACCGCGTGCGGCGATGTAGCCGATGCGCAGACTTGGGAAGAGCAACTTCGACAGACTTTCGATCAGAACGACGTTGGCGCCATCCGATGACGCGAAGAGCGGCGGCGGCGCTTCGCCATCGAAACAGAGCGGCCAGCACGTCTGATCTTCGACGACGACCGCCTTGCTTTCCGCGGCCGCATCGAGGATCGCGCGATGGCGCGATCGCGAGAGGAACGCGCCGCTTGGGTTGTGCGCCGCCGTGTTCAGATAGATCAGCCGCGGTGAGAAGCGCTTTGTGCCGTCGCGGACGGAGGCAGGCTTCACGCCGTCTGCGTCGCCAGCGAGATTCACCCACGAGACGCGCCGCTGATCGAAGACTTCGAGCGCCGCGAAATACGTCGGCGCTTCCGCGGCGACGAAATCGCCTGGTTCGAGGAACGACTCGGCAACGAGGCTGAGCGCCTGCTGCGCGCCGCTCACGATGAGGATGTCGTCGGGCGAGACGTCCGCGCCGCGGGCGCGCAGTCGATCCGCGAACAACTCGCGCAGGCGCTCGTCGCCCCGGTCTGCCCGATACTGATGGATCTCCGCCGGGTCATCGAGGAACGTGCGCGCGTAACAGCGCGCGAAGTCCGGGAGGGGATAGGTCTCAGGCGCAGTGTGCCCATTCGAGAGCGCGATCGCGCCCGGTGCCACCTTCCAGCGCAGCAACTGGAGCGCTGCGACGCGCCGATTCTGCGCGCCGTAACGCGAGATCGACGCCTCTGCATCGCCGCCTTCGACGTCTCGATCTCGAGCGCGTGCCGGGGGTGAGGAGACGTTCGCTCTCCCATTGGAGTGTGGAGCCTCTGCCGCGCTTAGCACGAACGTTCCGCGGCCGGTGCGCGACGCGATCAGCCCTTCGGCGGCCAGCGCTTCGTACGCTTGGCTCGCGGTGACCAGCGCCACTCCGTGCGACTTTGCGATGTCGCGGAGCGCCGGCAGCCGCGTGCCGGGCGCCAGTCCGAGATTGCGGATCTGGAATGCCACGCCCTCGGCGAGCTGCTGATATAGCGGGCGGCGGTCGCGCGGATGCAAAACCACACATTCCAGCGGCCCCACACCCTTGTTCTTATTGACCCCATCCATTACCATAACAATAAGGCCAATGAGTACAATTAGTCAAGTACACGAGAGCGCACAACCGTTTGAGATCGTCGCGGTGAGCACCGCTGCCGACATCGAAGTGGGCGTGCGGTTTCGTTACGATATGAAACTCGAACTCGACATGGACGTCAGCGGTCTTTTACCGGACTGGGCAGAGCGCGAGACACGGTATTTCGTGGGTCGCACGACGACGGGCGGCGCGCAGTGGCACCTCGCGCGCATCGGCGGCGATTTCGTCGGTTCATCGTGTGCGTATGTCGACGATGGATGGCATTCCACGCTCGTGCGCCGATCCGCGATCGGCTGGATCATCGGGGTCTACGTAAAGCCGGAATTCCGCGGGCGCGGCATCGCCCGCGCGTTGAGCAGCGCATCGGTGGAATGGCTGCGCGGATCCGGGTGTAAGAGGGCGAAGCTCCACGCATCCCCGTTCGGGCGCGGCATCTACGAATCGCTCGGTTTCACCAACTCGAACGAGATGGAACTTACGCTCTAACGAAAGTCAGCGTTCGTTTTGAGGCGGATCGTCGGGTCCGGGAGTTTCCACTTGACCGGGTAGACGCACGGTGAATTTCCGTCTGCGCATGTCTGGCATGCCTGGTTTGGCCATCTCCATCCCGGCGTTGCGGATCGGCATCTCTTTGTCGTAGACTCTGCCGATGTGCCGCAGGTCGAGCGATGGCTTATCGAGTTCTGCATCTGGGGTCATGTGACGTCGAGTTCCTCGGATGCGCTAGTTGTGCCTATGAAGGGGCCGACTTCATGTCGGCCCTCGTGGCGATGTAGGGCGGACCATGAAGGTCCGCCCTACATTGGGAAGCGTAACCATCGGCACCACAACGTCTATGGAGGCGTCATGAAGAAATATACGGCGGAATTCGTCGGCACGTTTGTCCTGGTGCTCGTCGGCGTCGGCTCGGCCGTCCTCGACGGCAAGGCGCTCGGGCCCGTCGGCATCTCGCTTGCGTTCGGTCTCGCACTCGTCGCCATGGCTTATGCCATCGGTCCGATCTCGGGTTGCCACATCAACCCGGCGGTGACGATCGGTCTCGCGGTCGCAGGCAAATTCAAGTGGGCTTCGGTGCCGGGCTACATCATCGCGCAGATCGTCGGCGCAATCGCCGCGTGCGGTGTGCTGCTCCTGATCGCGGGCGGCGTCGCCGGCGGCTACGATCCGACGTCAACCGGATTTGCGGCCAATGGATTCGGAGACCATTCGCCAAGCGGCTACGGCACGCTGGCGGCGTTTCTCACCGAGATGTTCTTCACGTTCGTGCTCGTCCTGACGGTGCTCGGCTCAACCTCAGATAAAGCGCCCGGCGGCTTCGCCGGCATTCCGATCGGCCTTGCGCTCGCCGTGACGAACTTTGCCGCGATCCCTGTGACCAACGCCTCGATCAATCCGGCGCGCAGCATCGGGCCGGCGATATTCGTCGGCTCGTGGGCGCTGTCGCAGCTCTGGCTGTTCATCGCCGCGCCGATCGCGGGCGGCATCCTCGCGGCAATCGTCTACATGATGATGCGGGAGTAAACCCCGCACCGCTCGCGAACCAGGTCATCCCGTGATTCACACGACCGAAGCGACCGAACTTTCACAAGATGAGCGCCTGCGCTATCGCCGGCATTTGCGTTTGCCCAATGTCGGACTCGAGGGCCAACGCAAGCTCAAGCAGGCGCGCGTCGCATTGATCGGCGCCGGCGGGCTCGGCGCGCCTTCGGCGCTCTACCTCGCGGCGGCGGGCGTCGGCACGATCGGTATCATCGACGACGATGTCGTAGATGCGACGAACCTGCAGCGCCAAGTCATACACTCGACGGCGACGATCGGGCAAAAGAAAACTGAGTCGGCTGCTCAACGCATTCGCGAACTCAACCCGCATGTCAACGTCGTGCAGCGCGATGAACGATTGACTACTGAGAATGCCGTTGATTTTGTGCGCGGCTACGACATCGTCGTGGACGGCGCGGATAATTTCCCGACGCGGTACGCCGCAAGCGACGCGTGCGTGATCGCGGAGAAGCCGTACGTGTATGGTGCCGTCTACCGCTTCGAAGGCCACGTGTCGTGGTTCGATGCGCGCACAGGGCCGTGTTACCGCTGTTTATTCCCGGAAGCGCCGCCCGCCGGTCTCGCGCCCTCTTGTGAAGATGCGGGCGTGCTCGGCGTCGTGCCCGGAATCATCGGCCTCCTGCAAGCGACCGAAGCGATCAAGGCGATCATCGGCATCGGCACGCCGCTATCCGGGCGACTTCTCGTGTACGACGCGCTCGACGCGTCGTTCCGCGAAATGCGCGTGCGCAAAGATCCGGCGTGCCCGGCATGCGGCGAATCATCCACGATGCGTGCGCCGCTCGGTGCGGCCGACGAGTGCGCGAGCAACGGCCAGAGGAGCGAAAACGTGCAACAGACCCCGTTCGACGTCCAACCGCAAGCGGTGAAGGAGCGTCTCGATCGCAAAGACGCGTTCGAATTGCTCGACGTGCGCGACGAAGATGAGCTCGAGATCGCGGCGCTGCCCCACACGATGCACATCCCGGCGCACGAAGTCGCCGAACGTGTGGCGGAGATACCACGCGATCGAGACGTCGTGATCTTCTGCCACAGCGGCGGCCGCAGTTCGCGCGTGACCACGCTGCTTCGCATGCAAGGTTTCGAAAACGTGTACAACATGAACGGCGGCGCTACGCGCTGGTCGACCGAGATCGATCCTTCGGTGCCGAAGTACTGACGATCGGTGCCTTAAACCGCGGCAGCCGTTCCGAACCAGGTAGTCAGCGCGTCACTGAGGCCCACCTGGGTTCGCTCTCCCACCCAAGCGACGTATCCATCGGGCCGGATCAATAGGGAAGCGGGAGCAGGAACCCGGCCGAGCACCGGAAGTTCCCACACACCATCATATTTGGCGTCTATCAGCTGAACGCGATCGGACCATGGAGTGATGTCGAAGCCGCCTTGCTCACCGAAGTTGAGCAGCACCGGGCGAGCATCATGCAGCAGGGTGAAGAACCGAAGCGAGCCGTTGGCAGTGACCACGTCGAGATCGGGCATACGGCGTCCGAGAAGCGGGTGCCCTTCGCCTAGGTCGTAGCGAATGTCCAGACCCGACATCATCGCGGCGAATCGCTTGCGAGGCTCGTCCAGGCTAAGAAGCTCGCCGACCGTGTCGCGCAGGGCCTTCGTGCGTTCGTCTGGGCGGCGAAGCGCGATCGACGCCATCGTATTTTGCAGAACGCGGGCAGCGACGGGGTGGCGCTCGGCATGGTACGTATCCAAAAGGCCTTCCGGCGACATCCCCTTGACCACCTGGGCCAGCTTCCATCCCAGATTCATCGCGTCTTGAACGCCCGTCTGGAGGCCCTGTCCACCATCCGGGGCATGCACGTGTGCGGCGTCGCCGGCCAACAGAACTCGCCTATCTCGGTAGGTCGCGGCTTGCCGAGTCACATCTGTGAACCTGGAGATCCAGGTGGGATTGTGGATCCCGTAGTCAGTTCCGCATGCGGCGATGAGCGCCGCTCTGAGATCGCGCAGTGTCGGTTCGGTCGTGGCCCCGATGTGTGCTTCGGTCACCATGACCCGCGTCGGGCCCCCATTCTGGTAGACCACCTTGCCGTCGCGGATCTCGTACTCCGCCTTGCCAAAGGAATGGATGCCAAGCGCGGTGTGGTGGATGCCCAATTCCGGCTCCTCGGTCATCTCAACCTCGGCGATCAGGCTGCTTGTCGTAGGATCCCAGCCGGGGAATTCGATGCCGGCGGCCTTACGGATCAGACTGCGTCCTCCGTCGCACCCAACGAGATATTTCGCGCGCAGTGACTGGCCGTCGGACAGCTCGACGTCGATGCCGGTATCGTCCTGCGAGAAACCTATCGCTTCCCGACTACGATTGATCGGCACCGACAGCTCGCCGACCCAGCCGGCCAGGATACGTTCGATATGGTTCTGCCACAGTCCGAGCACGTAGTTGTGCCGCGTGGGGAAATCGCCGATGTTCAAAGTGATCCCAGCGAAGCTTGCGGCCTGAACCACCTGCCCCTGAGCGAGGAACCGATCGGCTATTCCGCGCTGATCGAGAACCTCGATGGTGCGCGAATGCAGACCGCCCGCACGTGAACCGGCTAGGTCCTGGGTGGCGCGCCGCTCGACAATGGCAACGTCGACGCCCGCCAACGCCAACTCGCCCGCCAACATCAGGCCTGTCGGGCCCGCACCCGCGATCAAGACATCCGCGCAGTCGACGTTCGTCAAGCGCAGTGACTTTCCGCGCGAAAACCGCCGATCATGGCGAGGGCCAGCCCTTCATCGATTTAGCGAATGGGGGCATCGCAAATGTCGCGGTGCATTGCGCGACATCGAGCCCTTTGGCTGATCCGGCGCGCACGAATTCGACGATGAGGCGTTCCGTGCACGGCGTGTCGGCGGCGTGGCCGCCCCCTTTGACGAGCACCTCTCGCGCGTTTGGAAGATAGCGCAGAGCTGCTTCGCCGTAGCGCGGCGGCGTACCAGGGTCGTTGCTTGAAGAGATCATCAGAACCGGCAAGCTGCTATGCACCGGGTCGTTGAAGCTGGACGGCATCGGCGGCACGTTCCAAACCGAGCACGCATGTTGCTGCGCTCGGATGCGCAAGTCTCCGGCAAACGAGTTTACGGCCGCATCCGCCACTTGCTTAGGATCGATGAACGGCATCCAATCGGCGCACGAGTACGATAGATTGGCGCCGAGATCGAGCCCCTGGTTGATCCCCTGCGTCACCGTGGCGATCATCTGCCCCAGCGGGGCATAGTCGCGGCGATCGGCGCGATCGATGACATAGGGCAGATAGGCCGCGCCTTGCGGGGCGTACAGCGTGTGGCGGATCGCGTCCACGAACACCGCCTTCGAAAGCTGCACGGTCTCGGTGCGCTTCGTGGCCGGGTTCATGACGGAAACCGGCA
>Ga0210384_10000130_pt1 | contig 113732 bp, 89 predicted proteins | sample IncBWH2MmetaG_FD_160574 | JGI IMG/M metagenome (GOLD analysis project Ga0210384, IMG submission 160574) | Forest soil microbial communities from Barre Woods Harvard Forest LTER site, Petersham, Massachusetts, United States - Inc-BW-H-2-M | ecosystem: Environmental > Terrestrial > Soil >... | reverse complement strand
TGCCCACCTGCTTTTTGTCCGCCTGCGCTCCTTCCACTCCGGCCCTGGCCTGCAGCACTCGCGCTTTTGCCGCGTCCAGTTGCGCCTTCACCACTTCCACGTTGCGCTGCGCTTGCGCCAGTTTTTCCTGGTCCGCTTTCAACGCGCTCGCCGTGGCATCCGCATTCGCTTTTGCCGCGTCGTATTGCTGCTTCGAAATCTCGTCTCTCTCCATCAGCGGCTTGTAACGCGCCAGATCCGCTTGCGCTAGCGCCGCATTCGCTGTGCTTTTGTCCACGTTTGCTTGTGCGTACGCCAAATCCGCCGTTTGCGCCTGCTCGTAGGTCACCTGCGCCCGTGCCAGGTCCGCTTGCGATCCGAGCAACTGCGCATCCGCGCTTGAGTTCCCGCTGGCGACGTTCTCCGCCGTCCTCGGTACGTCGACTCCCGCAGACCGCGCCTCGCCTTCCGCCAAGTCCAGCGCCGCCTTCGCTTGATCCACGGCCGCTTGATAATCGCGCGGATCAATCTTCACTAGTGACTGGCCCGCTTTCACCGCTTGGTTGTCATCCACCAAAACGTTCGCCACTTTCCCGTAAATCTTCGATGCGATCGGCGTGATATGCCCGTCGATCTGTGCGTCATCCGTGCTCTCGCGGTTGTGGTAGTAGAGAAACAGTCCGACGATCGCGGCGACCACCACCACGCCGCCAAGAATCGCCAGTCGCTGCACTTTCGGATTTGCCAGCCCTGTCGGCGATTCTTTTTCCAGCGGCACTTCTTCGGTGATCGGCCGCGCTTTCGTGGCGTTTTCCAGCCCTACTTCGATCTCAATGCTCATCGTCCCCTCACTTCGAGTAAACTTTTTCCATCTGCCCGATCGAACGCGCATAGTCCGCGCGCGCCTGATTGAACCGATAAAGCGCCGCGATCTGATTGTCGTTCGCACGCGCTAGCGAATCCTGTGCCTGGATCACTTCAATATTGTTCGCCACACCCGCTTTGAAACGATCCCGCGCCTGATCCACTTCCTCTTTCGAGAGCTGCACACCCAAACTCGCCACGGCCACCTGGTTCCGCGCCGAATCCAAATTGATCAGCGCGGTCTTTACGTCCAGTGCGATCTGATTTCGCAGGTCGTCTTCCTGCTGCTGCAATTTCTGAATTTCCAAGTCCGCTCGAACGATTTCCGCGTGAATCCGTCCCCCGGTAAAGAGCGGCACGCTTACCGCGGCTTCGTAGTTGTATGTCGGGATGCCCGTTGTCGACGATCCCCCCAGGTAGGCCCAGTTACCGGTAAAGTCCACTTTCGGCAGCCGTGATTCCGACGAAGCCTTTTTTTGCAGCCCTGCCGCTTTGAGCTGTTGTTGCAGCGACTTCCACTCCTGCCGCTCCGCAAGCGCGGAGTCGATGCTCGCCACCACCTCCGGCTGCGGCGTGTCAAAGAAGCTCAGTGAGTCTCCCAACTCGATCGCCTGCCGCGGGTCTAGATTCAACAACCGGCTCAGCCCGAAAAGCGATGTTTCCCGATCGGCTTCTGCTTCGAGCAGCCGCTGCTTCTCGTTTTGCAGCTCGACGTTCGCCCGCAGTGTGTCGATGCCCGTGCCAACGCCTTCCTTCTGAACGTCCGCTGCCTGATCGTAAAGCGCCTGCGCCAATTCGACTCGCGACTGCGACGCCTGCACGTTCGCCACGGCCCGCAGCGTCCCGATGTATTGCGACACCACCAGTAAAATCACTTGCTCGCGCGTGGAAAGACTGTCCGCCTTGCTGGCATTCGCGGTTTCCCGCGCCGCCTGATAGCGGCGAAACAGCGTCAAATCAAACACCGGCGCGCTGAATGTCGGCCCGGCCGAGAAAATCTGGAAAGGACCGGCATGCTGAGGAATGCCCGGGAACTTCTTGCCGAAAAATGCTTCTACGTTTACGCGCTCCGCCGTATCCGTAACACTCAAGCTCGCCTGTGGCAGCAAATCCGCCCGCGCCACGTTTTTGTCTTGAACGCTCTCCGCGGCCGTTATGATTGCAATCTGCGCAGTCGGATTCTGCTTCAGCGCCAGACTTACCGCATGATCCAACGTCAGCCGCATAACCCCAGTCGGCGCAGTCCCCGGCAACGCGCTCTGCTTCCCGTTCGATTGCCCGTGCGCAACCACCGGCGTCACCATCAGGCTGAAAAACGCCACGTAGAAAATAATGTGCGAGCCCTTTTTTCGGCCCCAGCACCCGGTCTTCCCGGTCCGGTCGCGCCCTTCAATTTCCTCGACGATCGCCTGATTCAAGCACCCCTCCGCGATGAGCCTCCCGCCCTGCTGGTGGATCTCCTTCAGAAGCATCTTTCCAGTCGCATCGATGAAGCTAACGCCGCACAAATCCACGCTAAACTTTTCCGCTGGTGCCCGTTCCCGCCAGCATTGCTCAAGAGTCCCTACCCATGGTCCTGCCAAGCGCCCTTCGACGCTCAGGACAGTCCTACCTCGCTTCTTTTCTGTCGTAATCCTCAACATTGTTACCGTCCTTGCGAGGCTAAGTAGATGCACTGGCATCACCATTGGATGTTAATTCCTTTTCATAATTAAACTGTTGATTATAAAAGATTTACAAGAATAATACAGGGCAGGGCCCTTGGCAAATAGACCATATATGGTCAATTGCCGTCAAAATGGCCTAAGACACGTGACGATATTCGGGCATTTCCATAACGGTTGGTTTATTCCTTTGATGATACCGGCCGCCCTTTGTTCTCTGGTCCTAAACTTCCACGGACGAATCGACGTCAACCCGGGTGGTCGCCGTCACGCCCGTCAGCCAGTTTAGCGGGTGAAATAGCGCAACCGTCCTACACTATCCCGAGCCAACCATGTCTCGGACCGTTCCTCGAAGCTGGTCAAGACGCCGCTTTGTCGTCGTTCCGAATCTAATAGCGGACAAGTCAGTGGCGAACGGCAATCGCCTGCAACTCGAAATGTCCACCGCGCAGAAGCGCTGCCGCCCCAATGAACTCGCGCGCGGGGAAGTCCTTAGTCTTGAAGTAGGTCGTATAGATGGGATTGAATTTGTCGAAGAGCGACAAATCCGTGCAAGCAATCTGCACATACACTAGGTCATCAAAGGTCATTCCGGCCTGCGTCAGTGTTCCCTTCAAACTATCGAGCATGAGCTTGATCTCATCCTCGATTTCCGCCGGCGGCTTTCCCGTTTTCGGGTCCAAGCCAATCCGCCCGGCCAAATACAGCGTGTTGCCAGCAAGTATCCCGTCGCTGAAGGGAGCCTGAACGGTTTTCTCCGGCGCATTGAACACTTTGCGCGTCGTTTGCGGCGCAGGCTGCGAAAATGCCCCGCTAACGCTGAGGATTCCTGCACCAACAAGGGCGACCACTAAGAAAGCAAATCGGCGATTCACGGCAAGCCTCCATTCGAATCTCTTTTGAGAATTAACTCCAGGATTTGTGGCGAGAGTGTAGCCCGCAATTCGCTCTGTAGCAACCGGACAGTGACACAGACTGAAGTCTGTGCACCCCGACACGCAGCTAAAGCGAAATGAGTGGGCATCTTGGCACGCGACCAGTGCTAAGATGCCGCTTCTTTTCCGAGGTGACTCAATGCGTTTCGCGATACGAACAGGTGTGCTTTCTCTCGCCGCCGCACTCTCTATCTCCGCGCCACTCTTCGCTCAAAACGATCTGGACCAGCACATCAACAAAGAAGCCGACTCACTGCTGGCGACCTACAAACATCTCCACGAAAATCCCGAACTTTCCACGCAAGAAAAAGAGACTTCCGCGCTGATAGCCGCAGAGCTCAGAAAATCCGGCTACGAAGTCACCGATCATTTCGGCCAGTACGCCGACTCCGGTCTGAATGCTTACGGCATCGTCGCTGTCCTGAAAAACGGCCCCGGCCCAGTTGTGTACGTTCGAACCGACATGGACGCGCTTCCCATCATCGAAAACACCGGACTCCCTTACGCAAGCCACGTGAAAGTGGCCCGCGCGGGTGGCGGCGAAGTCGGCGTGATGCACGCCTGTGGCCATGATCTGCACATGATGGTTTTTCTTGGCACCGCGCGCATGTTGGCCCAGCTCAAAGATCGTTGGAGCGGCACTGTCGTTTTGATTGGCCAGCCTGCCGAGGAAACCGTCGCCGGCGCGCAGGCCATGCTTCGCGCCGGGCTCTACACAAAATTCCCAAAACCGGACTTTGTCTTGGCGCTGCATGACAGTTCCGCAATTCCCGCCGGAAAAGTTTCGTGGCATTCCGGACCCCTTCTCGCGGGCGCAGATTCCGTCGACATCACCGTGCGCGGATATGGGGGCCACGGAGCCGCGCCGCAAGCGGGAAAAGATCCCATCGTCATCGCATCTGAAATCGTCGTCGCGCTGCAAACGATTGTCAGCCGCGAAATGGATCCGCAGCTTCCCACCGTCGTAACCGTCGGCTCATTCCACGCCGGCACGAAGCACAATATCATTCCCGACGAAGCGCACCTGCAGCTCACCGTTCGAACCATGAATCCCGACCAGCGCGAAAAGGTGCTTGCGGCAATTACAAGGATCACGAACGGTATCGCCGCCGCCGCTGGCGTTCCCGCCGAACGCGCACCGATTGTCGTCGTTGCGGAAGATCACGTTCCCGCCACTATTAACAATCCGGAACTCACGCGCCGTGTCGGCGCTTCGCTCGAGCGCGCGCTCGGAAAAGAGAACGTGCTCGCGGGCGAACCGATCATGGCCAGCGAAGACTTCAGTCTTTTTGCGCTGAAAGATCCGAAGCCGCCCATCAGCATGTTCTGGCTCGGCGCCGCCGACCCAGTCAAGCTAAGGGAAGCGATGGAAAAGGGCACGCGCCTGCCGGGCCCTCACTCCAGCGAATTCGCCCCGGTGCCGGATCCCGCCATTCGAACCGGAGTCAAAGCCATGACTTCCGTCGTGATCGATCTCCTGAAAAAATAAATCATCGAGATCGATCTCTGTGTGATTTCTCCGAAGCCAAGGGAGTTTGCACACGCTCTCGTTTCGAAGAAGTTCGCGCGAAGACTCCTAGCCTGATTACAGCGCAATCCAGCCAATTCGAATGAAGTAGAGCGATGTGATCCCCACCACCGCCCAGAGCAAGACGCCTTGCAGCAGCGGCCGCCAGCCTACTTCCTTCAGCGTGGCGCGCGAGATACCCGTGCCAATGAGGAAGAGAGTAGCCGTGAGACCGAGACGGCCAAGCGTAAAGAAAGGGTGGGAGAGACGAGAGATTGTTGTAAAGTAAGTGTTGAAAATGGCCGCCAGGCAAAAAAACAAAATGAACCACGGAAACTGAATCTTTGACTCGCTGCTAATCTCGGAATCACCATGACTCTTGGATTTACGGCGCACAATTGCTGCGGTGCCGAAAGCTAGCGGAACGATCCAGAGAGCCCGGGCCAATTTTACCGTCGTGCCGATTACCAACGCTTGCGGGCCGTATTTCGCGGCGGCGCCGACTACAGAACTTGTGTCATGAATCGCGAGAGCGGCCCAAAGTCCGAATTGCGATTGCGAAAGATGAAGTCCGCCGCCAATCGCTGGAAAAATCAGAAGCGCGACAGAATTTAAAATAAAAACTGTGCCGAGCGAAACGCCCAGCTCTTCGTCGTCGGCATGAAGAATCGGGCCGATAGCGGCGATGGCGCTGCCGCCGCAAATCGCTGTTCCCACCGTAATCAGAAAGGAGGAATTCCCACGAACTTGCAGCATTCCGCCAAGCGCAAGGCCAGCCAGAAGCGCAAACGAAATGCCCAGCGCGGTGTAGACGAAGCCGCTGCGGCCGGCTTTGAGCACTTCGTGCAGATTCATTCCGAAGCCTAGTGCGACGACGCAGACCTGTAGAAGAATTCTTGCGCATGTCCGAGTGGCTCCCGGGTAAGGATGTGTGAAGCACAAACCGAACAAGATCCCGAGGCTAAGAGCTATGGGAGGAGAAAGAAGTCCTGTGAATGATAGGACCAGCGCCAGAAAGAATAGAGTTTTTGCGAGCAAGGACATCGACGGCAAAAGAGTAACAGGGCCAGCGCCGAAGCGGGTAACCGTGACGGAACAGAGTTATGCGAAATTCACCCACATTTTAGTAGGGTATTCGTGACCGAGATTATTTTCGTTTCTATGGTTGCGGAGGCGTGGGCGGTCTCACCGACGAGAGGGATGGTGTCGAAGGAGACGGCTTCTCGACAGGCGCCATAGGAACTGCAGGAGCGTTTGGCGCGGCGGGACTAAGTGGAGTCTTTGGATCAGATGAGACTTCAGCGATGATTTTCTCCGTAGCAGCTTTACTGACGCCACAGGCGGAATCCCAGATGCGGCATTGGGCGAGAGTGAATTTGCAGCCGCAGGTGCAAGTGTCGGCATTAAACCGGTGAAGGGCGACCTTTTTTTGTTCAGGCGTAAGTTTGGAAAGCTCGACGCCGGGAAGCTCGGTTGCGCGATCGGCGTGTGACAGGAAAACTTCGCCCTTATCCTCGAACGTTTCGACCTTCGCCATAATGGGCATGCCGAGCAGGGCGCGAATTTCGGTCTCGTAAACCGCGGGATTCCATAGGCCAACGTGCTTTTGGACGACGCGGCCTTCGGTGTCCAAAACAAAAGACGTCGGCAGCGCGGGGATGCCGCCGAATTGTATGCGGACGTCGTTGGAAGTCATGGCGACGGGATAGTTGATGCCGGTTTCCTCGACGTACTGTTTAATATCGGCTTCTTCGTCATCGACATTGAGCCCGATGATTTGCAGGCGCCCTTTGTAACGTTCCTGCAGAGCGACGAGGTCAGGAATTTCGGCTCGGCAAGGTCCGCACCAGGTGGCCCAGAAATTCAATAGGACGACTTTGCCTTGGAGGGCGGTGAGCGTGAGGGGTTTGCCATCGAGCGCTGTTAGTTTGAAATCCGGAGCGGGATCGGGGTTGCGGACAAAGCGTATGACCGGCTCATTGACCTGATCTTGTTGCGCGGAAGCAAGCTCAGGAAGAAAAAGAAGAGGCAACGAGGCAATGAGCCATCGGCGCACGGGCCCGCGGTGGGTAGATGTTGATCGCATTCGTCGCATGGCGTCCTTAATAGGAGACCACATTGAGCGGCACACGCCAAGTGTCTGATAGGAGAGATTCCGCGCTGCCGATGGCCGCTCTGGATGGATTTTCTACTTATGAGGTGTCAGCTGCTTTTTCGCTGGCAAGGAGGAGCGCTCGGAGCGGCGTTCTTGTTCCACGTGCACAGTGCAATCGGCGATTTCGTCGTCAATCCTTTTAATTTCCAAAGCGAGGTGAAAATCCTCGGGGTGCTTCGCATACTTTTCGAAGAGCGAATTCCGTTTTGATTTCAAGTCGTCGCGCTTTTTCTTCCAGACTCCTGCCACTGCCAACATGTGATTGCCCTCGCAAGTAGTGTGCGCTCTTTTTTCGATTATCGATAGAGTCAGGAAGAGATTTGTTTCTGTTCCTCCGCTTTAGGGATTGGTTTTCAGTGAATGGGCCTTACAGCGAGCGAAAGCAAAGCGGGAACGGCCGGCGCGCCGTTCCTACGTGGGGAACTCGGAGTGAAATTGCGATAGACTAACGAGAAACGAGGGGCCTACACCGATGAGCGGACTACCGCAACTCCTGCCAACCAGCGCCGAATCCGAAACGTTTGGCGGCGCGACTTATCACATTGACGGCGAGCTCGTTCCCATGCTCACGATCGACGTTTCAGCAAGGTCCGTCTACTTCGAGCATCACATTTTGCTGTGGAAGCACCCGACCGTGCAAATCAGTTTGAAGCTTATGAAAGGTGCGCTGAAGCGGATGATGGCGGGGATGCAGGTGTTTGTCACCGAAGCGCGCGGGGCAGGAATGATCGCCTTCAGCCGCGATGGCGCTGGACACATTGTTCCGATTCATCTGCCCCAGGGACAGGAACTGCACGCGCGCGAGCACCAATTCCTGGCTGCTACCGACAGCATTGACTACACCTTTGAACGAGTGAAGGGCGCCGCGAACATGCTTTTCGGTGGGACCGGTTTTTTCATTGACAAGTTCCACAGTCACGCGGGTGACGGCATCGTGTGGCTGCATGGCTATGGGAACGTCTTTGAAAAAGTATTGGGGCCAGGCGAAATCATTGACATCGAACCCGGCGGCTGGCTCTACAAAGATCCCAAAGTGCGCATGGAGACGGTGGTGGACCGCCTGACCAGCGGCTTATTCGGCGGATTCAATTTGATTGTCAACCGATTCACGGGTCCGGGCCGTGTTGGAATTCAGTCGATGTATATGCACTACGCAAGTGAGGAATAGTCGTCTGCGCACTAGTAATGAACGGCGTTCAGCGCGTCGGAGTTTTGCCGAATTGTTGATGGAAGAAAGGGGGCGGCCATGCGGCGAATATTTGTCTTAGCGGTATGCCTGGTAGCGGGAATCCTCGCCGCAAGTTGGCAAATAGAAACTGGGGCGGCTGACTCCGGCGATTCTAGGTCCAGAACGGTTTCTCCGGTTCAACCTGAAACCCTGATGGCGAACTCGTGGGATCAGAAGGCTGCTGCGGCTTACCTCGATCAAAGAGCTGGTTGGTGGATAGGATGGCAGCGGGCCGCGCGGGATCACGACACTTTTTGCGTCTCGTGTCATACGGCGGTGCCTTATGCCATGTCGCGACCGGCGCTTCGCACCGCGCTTGCGGAGCAGGGGCCTTCCGCCAATGAACGACGACTGTTGGACAATGTGACGAAGCGCGTGCGGCTCTGGAAGGAAGTGGCGCCGTTTTACACGGATGCGGATCGCGGCGTGTACAAGAGCGTCGAATCTCGGGGCACTGAATCGGTTCTTAATGCGCTGATCCTTGCTAGCAACGACGCGAGCACAGGTGTGCAGAGCGGGCATTTGAGCGAGGTTACGCGCGCGGCGTTTGAAAACATGTGGGCCGAGCAAAAGACCACGGGCGGGCAAAAGGGAGCTTGGCTCTGGCTGAGGTTCAAAAATGAACCGTGGGAAGCGGACGACTCGGATTTTTATGGAGCGGCGCTGGCGGCTATTGCGGTGGGAACGGCTCCAGAAAATTACCGCGCGAAACCAGAAATCCAAAACAATTTAAAAATGCTCAGCGAATATTTGAACCGCGAAAGCGCAGCGCAGACTTTGAGCAATGGTGCCGTGCTGTTATGGGCTTCGGCGAAAGTGCCTGGTCTGCTCGAGCCCGAACGGCAGAAGACAATCGTTGGCGAGTTGCTTGGCAAGCAGCAGCCGGACGGAGGTTGGAGCCTGAGCTCGATGTCCGGGGATTGGAAGCGACATGATGGAACTCCGCAGGTAGCCCAGAGCGATGGGTATGCGACAGGTCTGATTACGTTCGCGCTGCAACAGGCGGGGATATCCCGCGAAAATGCGCAATTGCAAAAAGGGCTCGCGTGGCTGACGGCAAACCAGAACCGGACGGAAGGTTTCTGGCTAGCCTACTCCCTAAACAACAACGAAGAACATCACATCAGTCCGGACACAGCGCGCTTCATGAAAGATGCGGCTACGGCTTACGCCGTACTCGCACTGAGTGAGTCCAAAACTCGCTGAACTCAAAAATAAACGCGCTTTGGGCGGAAAAGACTCTGAGCTATTGCCAGCCGATGCGGATGAGCGAAAGACCTTGGCGGGGCAACGTAAATCGCAAGTGCGCCGTGCCACTCTCGATCGCTCGAAACGAAGGCGACTCCAGAAGCTGCAATTGCCCGGCACTCTCAAGTTGCTCGTATTGACGATCAGAAGGTGTTTGCGTCGATCCCATTTCTTTCCACGCCGTGAACGCATTGCTGTGATCAGAATCGATCCGAAAGTGTTCCAGCAGCGCTCGGCTGAGGTTTCCGGGCAGACCCTCGACAGACAGTTCAATCTTCGCAGCGTCAACGCTCAAGTCGGCGTCGTGATAATTCCAAATCAAAACTTCGATTTCGTGATCCTTGCGCGTGGCGATGGCGTTGATGTCTGGCTGGCCTCGGACTCCGGCGCGCAGCACCTCCTCGGCGGGAAGCGCCGCGGAACTCGAAGACTTGACGCGTTCCGTACCGAGCAGCCCAAACATTCGAAATGCATTTAACACCGGCTTGTCCAGGCCGTTGGTGGCCAGTTCGCGAAACCCTTCAAAATATGGCTGACCTTCGAATTCAAAGGACCACGTGACCGCGCCGGCAAAGTTAATCTGTTCGCGCCGAGACATTTCATAGATCGAATTCAACACTTCCGCTGTGTAGGAAACGTATTGCGCGCCGTTGCGATACGCATTCTGCGGATTGGTCCGCGCGCTACACGCAGCGCAGCCTTCGGGGTCCGATTCTCCAAGAATTATGGGTGTGTTGCGCCATTCAGGGAAGGACGCCACGATTTTGAAACCTTCTTCAATGGAAGCCAACTGCCGCGCGACGCCCATTTGTACGTGGTCCTCGCGCCACTCGGTGGCTCCTTTCGGATGAAAGCTGATGAAAGCCAGAGGTGAGCCGATTTTGCCGGTGGCAAAGTTTTGCTCGTGCGCGCAGTGCTCGAGAAATTTGCGCAAAAACTCAGCCGCTTTGGGAGAGGCGGGGCCCGTCGTGTCGGGGCCGCCGACAGAAGTACCCGGCAAGGCCCGGAGAATCGCGGCAGCAGCAGAATCGTAGAGTTTGAAATACTCTTCTGGAGTTCCTTTCCAATAATCGATGTCCGGCTCATTCCAAATTTCCCAAAGCCACGTTTTTGTCTCGGCCTCGCCAAATCGGTCGCGCAGATGTGCGGCAAAGTGAAACACGACGTCCGCCCACTTCTGATAATCCTTCGGCGGATACGCCCAGCCGGTGAAGATCGTTCCTTGAGGAAAGTTGTGGCGATACGGCTGCGCGTGTGTTGAGAGGGCTTCGGGCATGAAGCCGACTTGCACGAGCGGCTTGATGCGCAGCGCGAGGTACGTATCAAAGATGCGGTCGAGAATCGTCCAGCTATAGACCGAATTTCCTTGGGCGTCCTCGGTGTAAACATTTGTAGAACCCCACTTGAGCGAAGCTGAGCCGTCGCCGGTAGTCAGTAGGTTGTGGACACGAATGTGGATTGCGACAGGGCTGAGGGCCGCAAGTTCGCCAAGCAGCTTCTTGCCGTTTGGCGCGTAAGTATAATTCGGCTCGTCGTAGCCAAAATAATTCCAAATGGGCGGAAGCAGGCCGTCGGGTTGATCGGCGTGAATTTGGATATTAACGTTGGGTGCGATTTGCTGTCCGATACACAACTTGGCGCCGAGAAACAGAAACGCAAAGAGGAGAACAGCCTTGGGCATGAGGTGGATTCTAACCGAATAGCCAGGCTGAAGCCCAACCTCTGCACAAGCGAAACAAAAAGAAAGACGCGGGCGGGGACCTTACCCGATAAACAAGCCCCGCCCCTACAAGAGACACGGCTCTATTGGCTATTTGACCAGGGCGGGACGACCCCCGACATTCGAGCGTAAGCGATGAGCTGTCCCATGTGCTCGTTGGCGTGAACGATGATCCGCAAATACATTCCGTCGACAGTGGCGTCTCGATCCGCGATGTGAACTTTGCGTTCGAGATCTTTCGGCGTTACTGCGAGATGGGCTTGCTTCACGGCGTCCAGCGAACGCTTGAGCCAGCTAATGACTTCGGCCTTTGCAGTAACCGACTTCTCCATCCCCTCTTTCATTTCCGCGGGCATTTTGGGGCCGGTCACACTGAGCAAGTAAAAATTGGCGAGGGCGATGTGCATGTACACCTCGCTGGTGGAGCGCACGTCTGGCGCGGGACGCCAGGAGAATTTCCCCGCTGGGGTGGCTTCGGCAAGGGCGACAAGCCAAGTTGCTGCGAGACATGCAGCCATTCGCCGTCATAACCCTCCCAGATGCCTTCGGGAAGTTTTTGATTCTGCGCGAGCACCAGCGTGGGACGGACACTGATTAAAATAAGCAAAAGAAGAGCTTTTTTCATGATTTGTCTCCTCGCGGGAGTCCCTTCACGAAGCAGCGCGGTAAAGGCCGGCTAATTCTATACTTGCCGCCCAATTAGACGGACGTTTTTTGAAAAGGCTTCTGCCCCCCCTCTCGGCCCGATCGATGGGTGCGGGCAGGCGGCAGATAGCCTCGAAGACCATGAATACAAATGAGGGGTTGGGGAATCTAATTTGCTATGCGAATACGACCAGGATTGCTCGGTTTTATTGCGGTGATTCAGACGGTTCTTTTTTTGACTCATTTTCTACTCTACGAGACCTGGACGATATCGGCCGGGGAAAGCGGAGCAGTCGGACCGTTGTGGCTCAAAATTCTAATGGGAGTTTTGTCCGTCAGTTTTCTAGCGGCCTCGCTTTTGGCTCTTCGGTATACAGGTGCGGGTTTGCGCGTGTTTTACCGCGCGGCGGCGATTTGGTTGGGCATGCTGAGTTTTCTCTTTCTTGGGGCCGTCTCCTCGTGGGTTGTTTTTGGAGTGACGCAGGCCGCCGGGTTGCATGCAAGTTTCCATCTGATCGTGGAAGTGCTGTTTGGGGCGGCGATAGCGGCAGGTGTCTATGGCGTGTTCAACGCGAGCTGGACGCGCATCACGCGAATTACGGTGCGGTTGGCGAATTTGCCGGAGGCCTGGCGTGGGCGCAGAGCTGCGCTGATCAGCGATCTGCACCTGGGTCACGTGCGCAACGGCAGCTTTCTGCGTCGCATGGTAGCGAAAATTCTGAAGGAAGAGCCTGACGCGATCTTTATTGCCGGCGATGTGTACGGTGGAACGGCGATTGATGCAAAACGGGCAGCCGCTCCCTTGAGCAAGTTAACCGCGCCGCATGGTGTGTACTTTGTGGCGGGAAACCACGAACAATTTGGCGACGACAGCAAATACTTGCGGGCCGTTGAGGCCGCTGGAGTGCGCGTGCTCAGCAACGAGAAAGTGGAAGCGGACGGCTTGCAGATTATTGGCGTGCCCTACCGTCACGCAACGCATGATACGCATTTCGCCTCAGTATTGGAAGGCGTCGGAGTAGATCGCGAACGCGCGAGCATTCTATTGACGCATGCCCCAGACCATCCGGAAGTCGCGGAGGCCGCTGGCGTTTCTTTGCAACTTTCCGGGCACACGCATGTCGGGCAATTTATTCCGTGGAGCTGGATGGCGCGGCGGATCTACCGCCAGTTCGTTTACGGCTTGAGCCGGATCGGGAAAATGCAGGTATTCACGTCGAGCGGAGCCGGCACCTGGGGACCACCTCTGCGGCTTGGTTCGAATCCCGAGATCGTTATGCTTCAGTTCGAATGAAGCATTCGAGAACCGGCAAAGGGTCGTAGGGGCACGGCATGCCGTGCCAGATGTAAAAAAAGAAACCACTCCGACAGCCGTGTCCAACCGTCAAAGAGACAGTAGAAAAGTAAGCAAAGCTTTCTTTTCCGCGGGTGTCAGCTTTTCGAATTCATCCGTGACGTGCGCGGCCTCGCCGCCGTGGCGCCGAATGGCGTCAGAGAGTGTGGTCGACGCTCCGTCGTGCATCAGGCGCGAATGGAGTCGAACGCCCCACAGCGGCGCGGTGCGGACCTTGTTGGCGGTGCTCTGGAATTTGGGGAATGTCGAGCGCATCAAGTCGGGATGCGCGGCAATTCTTTTGCCGTAGTGCTCGGGAATGGCCTGAACGATTCCGTCGCCGGTACCAACGTTATGCATAAGGAAGTCCCCGTAAGGATGAAACGTTTTGTCGCCGAGCGCAGCCGGGATCGTAAAGTTGCCGCCGTTGATCACAGTGCCGGCGGCGGCAGTGGTGAGCGTTGTGACGTGGCAAGTCGCGCAGCCAACTTTGTCAAAGATCGCCTCCCCATTCTTGGCTTCGGGAGTTTGCGAAAGCGTTACGTCGCGAGCCGGGGCTTCCGAGGCCCGCATAAATCGCGCGAAGTGATCGATATCGGAGAGGCCGTCGGCGCCGGGCGTATCGTTGGGTTCGGTGGCCGTGTTGCAAAGATTGGTGACTTCATCAGGCTGAAGGCGATTGGTAATTCCCATCTCGTTGAGATACGCGTCAGCTGAAAAAGACAAAAGACTGGCATGCTGATCTTTCCAGCCGAAGCGGCCGACAGCGGTCTTGCCCGGGACCTCCACGATGGGGACGTAAAGTGCCTGACCGCAGATTTTGCCATGGCTCTTTTTGCACTGATCTTTGGCGAGGTCGAGGAGGGTCTGGTCCGAGAGCGCTTCGACGAAGCCATCGCCGAGAACATTTAAAGAAACGCGGAACGTTCGAATCTTCTCGGTGTCGGGAACATGCTCCTGAATTTCGGTGCTAGGGAAAGCGCCGCTGGGGCAGATGGCACGGTCGTTGATCAAAGAGCGTCCCTTGATAATTTCTGCGCCGTGATTGATGGGAACCTCCGGATTCTGAAATACGCCTTTAGCATTATTGTGGCCGACGCGCAATTCGCTAACCTGACTGGAGCCGCCAGACGTGGGATTCTGATGGCACTCGCGGCAAGACTGCGCGTTGTACAGCGGCCCGAGGCCGTCGGTGAGCGCCTCGACTTCTTCGAATTTGGCCTGGTCGGCGGTGTGTGTGGCGTCGTCGACGACACCGTTGCTTTTGTTGTCGAAGCCGGTAGGGGCTTCAGAAACGGGCGGCGCAAACGAGAGAAGACCGAACGACAAGAAAACGAAAACACCGGCAAGCAATTTCATGAGGACCTCGCAGGTGGCTGGTTGAAAAGGAATCTACTCCTCACATAGAAGAAAGCCAAGTGAAAAAATCGATAAGGAGTGGCGGGAATTGTCCACCGGCGGAGCGTTTAGACCGGCCGGCGGATGCCGAGTTTGCGCATGCGCGCCTGGAGGGTGGTGCGCTTCATGCCAAGGAGAACGGCGGCGCCCTTCGAACCGGCGATACGCCACTCGGTTTGCCGCAGCGCGCGGAGAATGTGCTGGCGTTCGGCGTCTTCGAGGGTGGAAATCGATGAGGTTAGAGAGGTAGAAGGAGTTACGGAGGCATGGAACGATGAGGAATCCGCGCCTGCGTCATCAGCAGCGGTAATGGGTTTCAGTTCCGAAATAGTGACACGTAATTCTTTGCCAGGAGAGAGAAGGACTGCGCGCTCAATGAAATTCTCGAGTTCGCGAATGTTGCCGGGCCAGGAATAGCTGGCAAGCGCCTCCATGGCGTCAGCGGGAACGTAGGCGACGGATTTGTTGAGGCGGCGGCTGAATTTCTGCACGAAATAGCGGACGAGCAGTGGGACATCTTCCGGGCGCTCGCGGAGCGCGGGGATATGAATGGGAAAAACGTTTAGGCGGTAATAGAGATCGCTCCGGAAAGTGCGCTCGGCTACGAGCTTTGCCAGATCTCCGTTCGTGGCCGCAACGATGCGGACATCGACGCGCTGCGTCTGATTGCTGCCAAGACGTTCAAACTCCTGCTCCTGAAGGACGCGCAGAAGTTTCGGCTGTAGCTCGAGCGGAAGGTCAGCAACTTCATCGAGAAAAAGCGTGCCGCGGTCGGCGAGTTCGAAGCGCCCGATTTTTTGCGCAAGAGCGCCCGTAAAGGCGCCGCGCTCGTGGCCGAAGAGCTCGGATTCGAGCAGCCCGCTGGGAATGGCGGCGCAATTGATTTTCACAAACGTGCGCTCGCGGCGCGGGCTGAGGTTGTGAATGGCGCGAGCGATGAGCTCCTTGCCGGTGCCGGTTTCGCCGGTGATGAGGACAGCGGTGCCGGCGGGAGCTACCACCTCCACCTGGGCCAGGGCACGCTTCAGCGCCGGACTGTCACCGATGATTTCTTCGAAATTGAACTCACTGCGAATTTCTTCCTCAAGATAAAGCCTTTCTTCGGCAAGTTTGTCCTTCAGAGCGTCAATTTTTTTGAAAGCCAGAGCGTTTTCCACGGCGATGGCGATTTGCGCGGCGACTTGCAGCAGTAGCTCGACGTCCTGGTGAGGGAACGCGTCTTCGTGGCGGCTGGCGAGGTTGAGAGTGCCGAAAGTGCGGCCCTGCGTGATCAGCGGAACGCAGCAGATCGTTTGCACGCCTTCCGCCCGGAGCCTGCGAATGATTTCATTCGGAAACCGATCGATCTCCGCCCCGCGAGCGAGGAGCGGCTGAGCGGTGGTGAAGCAGATGCCGGAGGGCGTGGTGTCGAGAGGGACAGTGATTTCCTGGTCGAAGAGGGTTGGGCTACTGGAGAAATCGAGCGCGTGAATTTTCAGCAGCCCTGAGGCGGAATCGCGAAGTGCGAGACTGGTGTAATCATGATGAATCACTTTTTCGAGAGAGCTCACGATGCCGCGAAAAAGTTCGCGAAGTTCACGCGTCGAGACGAGAACATTGTTCACGTCGAGAAGAACCTGAAGGCGGTCGCGTTCACGCGCAAGCTGGATTTGATAGGCCTGAGAAATCTGGAAATTGAGCGCGTTATCGACAGCCACCGCAACCTGGCTGCCGACACGTTGCATGAATTGCAGTTCCATCTCCGTGATGACTTGAGGAACGAGCCGGCCGAAACCCATTGCCCCGAGGCGATGCTGCGCGGTGGTAAGAGGAACCATTGCTAATGAGCGTACGCCGACTTCGCGCAGCCGATGCAGGAAATCGGGGAAGCGGTGATCCTCTTCCGTGTCAGTGACGACAAACGGCTGCTGCGATTGCCAGACCCAACCCGAAGGATGTCCTTCGACTGGCGATTCGCTGCCTGTTTTCACCGGCGTTGGGAGGCGTGTTTCTAGAATGTGCAAACGCATGACATTGCGATCGGGGTCGTGTAGGATCAGCGTGAGGAAATCAAAATCAACGACGCAATGCAGGCGCTCCGCGAGATCGTGAAAAAGAGCGGCAAGATCGCGATGCTGCGCAATCGATTCGGCCACTTCGAGCAAGGCTTCGAGCTGGCGCCGGGAATGTTCGAGCGGCGCTGCAGGAGTTAGTTCGGGCGGGGAGATAGCGGGATCCGCCATAGAAAGCAGAATAGCACCCGTCTTGGCAGCGGCTCAACCAACGGACTGGATAGGTGGTGAGTCGGTTTCCGATTTACACACCCTACTAAGCTCTAGGCCAAGCGCTAGAGCAAACAGGTCTGACTGTTGCTTCCAACTCCCCGGCAACTCGCCCAGAACCTCACCTTTGCGCTTCCCTGAACTCCGTTTAAGCAGGTATCGTAGACCGGGGTCGCGCTCCTCTCGATAGGAGGATGGGATGCTTTTTCTAAGACGCCAACTGCTTCGAACTCTGTCATTTGCTTTCGGGTCGAGCTTCATCTTGGGACGGAACCAACTCGGCATAGCCGCGCAGACACCCACACAGCCAAAGGTCTCCCCTTCCGCTGCAGGGGCTGTTGTTCGCGATGGGATCGCTGGAGGAACGGAAATGGAAAAGGTGACGGGAATCGGAGGATTCTTCTTCCGAGCCACGGATCCGAAAGCGCTGGGGCTTTGGTACCAGCAACACCTGGGAGTCTCGCTCATACCAACGAGCTCCGAGGAATCCCCTTGGCAGCAAGAGGCTGGACCCACCGCTTTCGCTCCATTTAAGGAGACGAGCGGCTATTTCGGGGATACCACCAAGGTCTGGATGCTGAACTTTCGAGTCCGGGATCTCGACAAAATGGCAGCCCAGCTACAAGCCGCTGGAATCGAGGTCAAGATTGACCCGCAGTCTTATCCCAACGGCCGGTTCGCCCGCCTCCATGACCCCGAAGGAAATCCCATCGAATTGTGGCAACCTGCAAAGCCAGACTCTCCCCACTAGCCCGCAAACAGTTCAGGACTGTTTCCGAATTTCTCCTGGATTGCCCAAATTCGGAAACGTTGCTATCACGCACACTCTTAGTCTATGCTGCCACGTTGGCGTGACCATCGGTGTAGTTTCTTGGCCGCCTGTCATAGGAATGCGAAGGTCCGGAGAAAGCTCCCAATCCTAACTCACCCCTACTCCGTCCGGCTTGGCTCTACTTCGCATCTCTATCCGAGCGTTGGATCGACACTTCCTCCAAAACCGAAGCGGATCGAACGGCATCGGCGAAAGAAGCTATGTCGCATGCTGCTCGCCTTTAGCGCTTCCACCAGTTTCTTCTGTTTCAGCGTGCGCGCAAAGCAGACCGATCCGGCGAAGCCTGTTGTGGTGCAGCCTGGCGCGCCGGGTAAGCCGAGCAAGACGCTGCCGCCCTCGACGAAAGCCACACTGCCGCCACGCTCGCAAGCCGACGTCGAGTTCATACAGGGCATGATCATGCATCATGCGCAAGCGGTGGAAATGACGGCGCTGATTGCCTCGCATACGGAGAACAAGGAGTTGCGTTTGCTGGGAGCGCGCATCAGCAGCTCGCAGTCAGACGAAATCAGCTTTATGAAGCGGTGGCTCGCGGCTCGCGGAGAATCGCTCTCCATGGCGATGCCGGAAATGCCGGGCATGGATATGTCGCATCAAGTGATGCCACTTATGCCGGGCATGCTTACGCCGGAGCAGATGGAAGCTCTGCGAAAGGCAAAAGGTGCGGAGTTCGACCGCTTATTTTTGACAGGAATGATTCGGCACCACAATGGCGCCCTGGCTATGGTGAAGGATCTGTTCGACACCGCAGGCGCGGGGCAGGATGCCGACCTTTTCAATTTCGCGACGGATGTGGACAGCGGGCAACGCGCCGAAATCAGGATTATGCAGACTATGTTGGAGAAAAAATCGTCAGAGGAGAAATGATGAACCGAGTGTCCAGTCTTGCGTTGTGTGTATTGGGGGCCGCGCTAATTTCCTGTTTTGGCGTGAGCCGTATGCAGGCGCAGACGCCCGCAACTCCGCCACAGGCACAAAAGCCTGAAGCCGCCGCGCCCTCGCAGAAACCCGCGGAAGGAGACGCGGAAGAAGAAGAAAATCCATTTGCTCCGCAACCGGCACCGACGCTGCCGCCAGGGATGACGGGATCGGATGCGAACGATCCGCGCGCCAAGCTGAAACCCGGGTTGTACGACGCGGGCGAAGCGTCACTGGGCATTAAGCACCTGCTGCTGCTCAAAAAGCCGGACGCGTTTCAACTGGGCTCCTCCGATCCCGACGATCCGAAGGTGCAGAAAGTTTTTGGCCAGCTCGGAATAGGCAACAGCTCGAAGATCCCGAAGCCGCTGCAGTTGGTCATCGCCCAGCTTGCTTTCTCGAACTCGGACCTGGCATTTCAGGGCAACCACTTGTTCCAGGGAAATTTTTATGGCGTGAATATCTTTGACATCTCCCATCCGGCGAACGCCACGTTGTTGACTTCGCTGGTGTGCCCGGGCGGGCAGGGCGATGTATCGGCATATAAAAATCTGCTGTTCATGTCGGTGGAGATGCCGAATGGACGGCTGGATTGCGGCGCGCAGGGATTTCCCCCGGGGCCGCCGCCGACTCCGGAGCAGGAAAAAGAAAAAAAGCGTCGCTTGCCCGCAGCGCAAAAAGACCGTTTCCGAGGCGTGAGGATCTTCGACATTTCCGACATCAAAAATCCGAAGCAAGTTGCGGCCGTCCAGACGTGCCGCGGCTCCCATACGCATACGCTGGTGACGGATCCGAACGACAAAGACAACGTTTATATCTACGTCTCGGGCACATCGTTTGTGCGTCAACCGGAAGAGCTAGCTGGGTGCTCTGGTGAAGAGCCGGACAAAGACCCGAATACGGCCCTGTTTCGCATCGACGTGATTAAAGTTCCTGTGGCTGCGCCGCAGGATGCGAAGGTGGTTTCCAGCCCTCGCGTATTCATCGATCCGCGAACAGGCGCGCTCAACGGCCTGAACAACGGCGGCACTCACGGCAAGAAGGGCAGCGAGAAGCCTGCGGACACGAACCAATGCCACGACATCACGGTGTACTCCGCGATTGGGTTGGCCGCCGGCGCATGCTCCGGTAATGGACTTCTGCTCGACATCAAGGACCCGGTACATCCGAAGCGCCTGGATGCGGTCAACGATCCGAACTACTCCTATTGGCACTCGGCTTCGTTCTCAAATGATGGGAGCAAAGTCGTGTTTACCGACGAATGGGGCGGCGGCTTGGGAGCCCGGTGCCGTGCAAACGACCCGAACAAGTGGGGCGCGGATGCCCTTTTCAATCTGAAGGACAACAAGCTGACGTTCGCGAACTATTACAAGCTGCCGGCTGCGCAGGGCGACTCCGAGAACTGTGTGGCGCATAACGGCTCGCTGATTCCGGTCCCTGGCCGCGACATCGAAGTCCAGGCTTGGTACCAAGGCGGCATCTCCGTTGTGGACTTCACCGACGCAGCGCATCCATTCGAGATTGCCTACTTCGACCGCGGGCCGATTGATCCGAATGTCCTCGTGCTGGGCGGCGATTGGTCAGCCTATTGGTACAACGGCTACATTTACGGTTCGGAGATTGCTCGCGGCCTGGACGTCTTTGAACTGACGCCGACCAAGTCTCTGACGCAGAACGAAATCGACGCAGCGAAGACGGTCCAGGTGTCTGAGCTGAATGTGCAGAACCAGCAAAAAATCGAGTGGCCTGCAAAGTTGGTTGTGGCGAAGGCGTACGTCGACCAGTTGTCCCGCTCGCAAGCTCTGCCAGCAGACCAAATCGCGTCTCTGCAAAAGGCCATCCAAAGCGCAGAGACTTCGCACATGAGCAAGAGCAAGCTGGCCAAGTTGAAGAGCCTGGCGCCTTCATTGGAAAAGGACGCCTCCACGGCGAAAAGTCCGGCTGACTCGGCACGCCTGCACGCTTTGGCGGAGATCCTGAAGCATCCGTCAGCATGACCGCATCGCGAACCCGACGGGTTTTCCGCGTAGCCCGAAGAGTCCCCGAATAGCCAAAGATACGCAATCGAAAGTAGATTAGCGCCCGGCTTGGCAGAATCTTAACCAACGCCGCAGACGCGTTAGGGGCCAGTTTCCGATTACGCAACTTGCCGGGCAAGTGCCTCCAGCTCTTCACCAATGATTCTCCCGTCGTTCCCGGGCCGTGTTAGTTTAAGGAAGTTTGGTTCGACGTTTTTTGGGAGCACTAGCCGGGAGAAAAATTTGCTAGCGAGAGTGAAAGTCCGCTGGTGGCTGTTCATCGCGCGCCGCAAACGCAAACACGAGCAGTGTGCAGAGGCTCTTGAAGTCCTCCATAAAGTAATCGCGGCACAGCCCCAGCGAGCACTCGCATTTGTGGAGGCAGGATATTGTTTGGCAAGACTTGATAGACATGAAGAGGCTTTACGTTCTTACGCGAGAGCGCTCGAAATCGCGCCAAATTACGGCGAAGCTCACGCCTACATCGGTCTCACTTATTATGGCCTGGGGCGATATAGAGAAGCTCTTGAGTCCCTAAATCGCGCAATCAGGATGCAGCCCAGCCTGATGGCCCAACCGCACTGGCTTCACATGCTCGGATTAGCGAGTGGACATGCTGAACAATGGGAACAGTCGCTTGCGGCATTCACGAAATTAACTGAGGCCAACGCTAACAACGGTAGTGCTTGGCATGGTCTCGGATGGGCCCTTGCTAATCTGAATCGTGACTCTGAGGCCTTGGCTCCCCTTCAACGTGGTATTCAACTTGAGCCGCAGAACGTTTCCGCACATCATGATCTCGGAAACTCCTATTTCAAGTTGCAACGTTTCAACGAGGCGGCTGAACAATTTCAAGAATGTATAAGGCTCAAACCAAATGACCCGGCAGGGCACCACAGTCTTGGGATGTCTTACTGTCAGCTTGGAGGGTTTGCCCTGGCCGTGGAGCCCTTCAGGCGGGCACTATCCCTGGGACCTGAGTTTGCGGAGGTCTACGTCACACTGGGCCAAGTGTACGGGGAACTTGGACAAAACGAAAAAGCGATGCTTGCCGCCCAAGACGCCCTGCGATTGGACCCCAATGACGCGGACGCCTATCTTCTACTGGGTAGGGCTTTGCGAGAGTCTGGAACGCTCCTGGAGGCTGTTGCCGCATACGAGAAATCTATTGAGTTAAAGCCGGGTCAAGTCCATGTACTGGCCTACCTTGGAGATGCTTATTTTGAATTGGGACGGCTTGAAGAGGCACGAGAAATCTTGAGCCATACTAGCGGTGTAAGTTTAAACGACCCCAAATTCCAATACTTTTTGGCGGAACTCTACCTGAACCTCGGAATGAGGGAAGAGGCATCCCGCGAACACGAAGCCTTGAAGAAACTCGACCCCTCACTTGCCGAAGCATTGACTGTGTTATTGGGCAGCCCTCCTAGGTCCTGATGAACGAGGTTACTAGAAGTTGGGCCCGATGCACCCCCGGGGGCAGGTGAACCCGGATCAACTCGCGAGCCGCGCCAACGCCGGCTTCGCAAACGCCTCCTCTTTCAGGCTGAGTACAACGCGTCCGTTAACCTGCCCCTTCTTGAGCCGGCTGAACACGTCATTGATGGATTCCAGCGGCAGAGTCTCAATCGTGGCCCTCACTTTGCCGTCCCCGGCAAACGCGAGCGACTCTTCCAGGTCCAGGCGAGTGCCTACGATGGAGCCACGAATCGTGTAGCCGTTTAGCACCACGTCGAAAATCGAAACAGGAAACTCTCCGGGCGGCAGGCCATTCAGCACGCACGTCCCGCCGCGGCGAAGCATGCCGACGGCTTGCTTGAAGGCGATCGGTGAAACCGCTGTTACCAGAGCTCCGTGCGCCCCGCCGATTTGTTTCTGGATTTCTTTCACCGGGTCCTGTGTTTTCGCATCAATCGTGACTTCCGCGCCGAGCTTCCGCGCCAACGCCATCTTTTCCGGTCCCAGGTCCACTGCCGCGACGTGCAGTCCCATTGCTGTCGCATACTGAATGGCAATGTGGCCCAGGCCGCCAACTCCGGAGATCACCACCCATTCGCCGGGCCGCGCTTCCGTCATTTTCAATCCTTTATATGTGGTCACACCGGCGCACAGGATCGGGGCCGCATCCACGAACGAGAGGTTCTGGGGAATCCGTCCCAGGTAATCTGCTTGCCCCAGTGCGTACTGCGCGAAAGTTCCGTTCACCGAATATCCGGAGTTCTGCTGCTCTGGGCAAAGAGTTTCCCATCCAGCAAGACAATAATCGCAATGCCCGCACGCGCTGTGCAGCCACGCAATTCCGACGCGGTCGCCTTCTTTCAAGTGCGTAACTCCTGATCCGAGCCCCGCTACGATTCCTGCTCCTTCGTGGCCCGGAATGAGCGGCATCATTGGCTTGACAGGCCAATCCCCGTCCACCGCATGCAGATCGGTGTGACACACTCCAGTCGCAAATACTTGCACCAATGCCTGCCCCGGCCCGGGCGTTGGGATGGGCACTTCTCGCACGGTCAACGGTTGGCCGAATTTTTCAACAACGGCGGCTTTCATGGCTTTTGTGTTTGGCATTTCGAATCTCCTTTTCGCCCGAACTCCCATCACAGTAGCTCTCCCTCAAAGAGCCGTATGTATCATTGCGCACAGCGGAATGTGACACCGAACACAGCCAGGTGCGACAGGGGCCTGCGGCGATTGCCCGTGCGGAAGGGCTGGAGTAAACTGCGGGGCCAGTGGCGGATACTTCCTCAATCGTCGGACGTACCATCTCCCATTACACCGTCCTGGAAAAACTTGGCGGCGGAGGCATGGGCGTCGTCTATAAAGCCGAGGACACGCGGCTTGGCCGGAATGTTGCCCTGAAGTTTCTTCCGGAAGACATTTCCCAGGACCCGCAGGCCATCGAGCGCTTTCGGCGCGAAGCGCGCGCGGCCTCCTCCCTGAATCATCCGAACATTTGCACGATTTACGACATCGAGGAATTTGAAGGCCGACCGTTTATCGCCATGGAGCTGCTCGAGGGGCAAACGCTGAAGCGGCGTATCGCTAGGAAGTCCATCGAGATTTCGGAGCTTCTGGAGATTGGAATTCAGATCACCAATGGATTGGAAGCTGCCCACGCCAAGGGAATCGTTCACCGCGATATCAAGCCGGCAAACATTTTTCTCGTGGATCCGGGACCGGCGAAGATACTGGATTTCGGGCTGGCCAAGTTCGCGGCTTACAGGCAACCGGAGGCGGAGTCCGCGGGCGAATCGTCCATGTCCACGCACCGCCACGTGCTGGACGACGGGCTCATCACGAGTGCGGGCAGCTCGGTAGGAACGGTCGCGTACATGTCGCCGGAGCAGGCGCGGGGGCAGGAGCTGGACGCGCGTACGGATTTGTTTTCACTGGGCGTTGTGCTTTATGAAATGGCAACCGGCGTGGTTCCCTTTGCAGGCTCTGCTGTTGCTCTGATTTTTGATGGCATCCTGAATTCCCCGGCTGCCTCCGCAAGGAAGTTGAATTCGAACTTGCCCGTGGGCTTGGAAAATATCTTAGCCAAAGCGCTCGAGAAAGATCTCGGGCTCCGTTACCAAACGGCCGCCGAACTTTGTGCGGACTTGAAGCGGTTGAGACGTGACTTGGACTTGGGGCACTCTGGTACGAGCCCTGCTGTGCGCGCCGCGCTGGAAGAGGTTCCTGAAAGACATCCGTCTTCTCGCTGGCAGACCTGGGCGCTGGTGGGTGGCGCGCTCATCACTCTCGCGGTAATTCTTGGGTACGTGCCGGCACGGCTTGCGGCCCCTCCTCGCGTACTGCGCACTGTGCAACTCACCAACACGAACCGCCCGAAATCGGACATCGTCACGGACGGGTCGCGGCTTTACTTCATCGAAGGCCAATCGGCCCTTTCCCAAACGTCCGTGACCGGCGGCGATACGTTTCCGGTGCCTAATTCTCTGGAAGACACCGGTTTCTCCAATGTATTCGATGTTTCGTCCGACGGTTCCGCACTATTGATGAACACCGCGCGAGGGACTTCTCTCGACGGCCCGCTTTGGAGCGTGCCTGTGCTTGGCGGTTCACCTCGGCGTTTGGGAAACCTTCAAGGCCACGCCGGGGCGTGGTCGCCCGACGGAAAAAAGATCGCTTATTCCAAAGGGAGCGAAATATTCGTGGCGAAGAGCGACGGCGGCGAACCACAGCGCCTCTTGCTATCGGGCGGAACCGCCAGCGATATTCGCTGGTCGCCCGACGGAGCGATTTTGCGTTTTACGGTAAACGATCCGAAGACGAATTACCGCTCGATCTGGCAAGCGGCGGCTGACGGCAGCAATCTTCATCTCTTGCTTCCGGGCTGGAGTGATGCGCCCAACGAATGCTGCGGCGAGTGGACGCAAGACGGAAAGTATTTCGTTTTCCAGGCACGGCGCGACGCGACGATGGACCTTTGGGCCATCAACGAACATGGTGGTTTTTTTCGCGCCACACCGCAGGCGCCGGTGCAGTTGACGACTGGGCCGATGAATGTCGGCAACCCCGTCCCAAGCCGCGATGGCAAGAAACTTTTCGTCCAAGGCTGGCAGCCCCGCGGCGAACTGCTGCGCTACGATGCCAAATCCAAGCAACTAGCGCCCTACCTTTCGGGAATTTCGGCGATGGGGCTCGACTTCTCTCGCGATGGTGAGTGGGTCGCCTACAATGATGCGACCGATGGCACTATGTGGCGAAGCAAAACGGACGGAACGCAAAAGCTTCAGCTTGTTTATCCGCCCATGCAAGCGTACTTGCCGCGCTGGTCTCCCGACGGCAAGCAGCTTGCTTTCTTTGGTCATCCGCCCGGCGAGCCGTGGCAAATTTATGTGATTCCTGTGCAGGGCGGCTCTCCCGAACTGATCTTTCGAGGTACAACCAACTCTGCGGACCCCACCTGGTCGCCGGACGGCAGATCCCTGGCGTTCGGGGAAAATTCGCTCAACAACCAGGGTTCCGCGATTTACGTTCTCGATCTGAAAACGCGAAACCCAACGAAATTGCCAAACTCCGATGGACTGTATTCTCCGCGCTGGTCTCCCGGCGGTCGCTACTTGGCCGCGATTCCGCTGGATTCCCTCAAGCTCATGCTGTTTGATTTCACCACTCAGAAATGGACCGAACTTGCCAACCTCTTCGTGGCTTACCCAACTTGGTCGCGTGACGGACGCTATTTATATTTTGACGGAATTCTCGACAACCAGGAGAGCTACTTCCGCGTACAAGCCAGCGACGGTAAACCCGAGCGCATTTTCAGCCTCAAAGGTTTTCAGGCCGCCGGCGGCGCCTTCGGAAACTGGAGCGGCCTCGCGCCCGACGAATCTCCGCTGGTGGTACGCGACGCCAGCATCCAGGAAATCTACGCCCTGGATTGGGATCGGCCTTAATCCGTCCCGCTTCACGCAACGCCCGCACAGGCAACGCGTGGAATTCCTCTGAACGAAGACAACCGATACTCAAGGTAAACTGGCAAAGTAAACCTGAGAGGAAGCGGGGACTGCTGAAGGAAATGAGCACGCGATTGCAGGTGATGAAATTTGGCGGGACGTCGGTAGGCGATGCCGCGTGCATCGCGAGGACGGCGAAGATCATCGCAGACGGTGCACAGGGAGGAACCTGCGTCGCGGTGGTTTCCGCGATGAGCGGGGTGACGAACCGGTTGATCGAAGCGGCGAAGCGCGCGGGAACCGGCGAGAACGGCCAAGGAGCGGCGGTTCTGGCAGCGCTGCGCGCGCAGCATGAAGAGGCGCTAAAAAGTCTGGTTCGCGATGAGAACGCGCGCAAATCTGTCCGAGAGGAGATGGAGGAAGTATTTGCAGAAGGGAGCAGACTGTTTGAGGGAACGGCGCTGCTACGTGAGTTGACGCCGCGGACATTGGACGCGATATCGAGCTTGGGGGAGCGGCTGTCGGCGCCGCTGGTGGCGGGAGCGGTGCGTGAGCTTGGCTTGCAGAGTGAATCCGTGGATGCGACGGAGGTGATTATTACGGATGCGTTCCACGGAGGCGCGGAACCCCTGATGGACCGGACGCGTGAAGAATGCGAGGTACGGTTGCGGCCGATGTTGGACAAGGGAATTGTGCCGGTCGTGACTGGATTTCTCGGCGCGACAACGGAAGGAAAGCTGACGACGCTCGGTCGCGGCGGGTCCGATTATTCGGCGACGATCCTAGGCGCGGCGCTGAGCGCGAATGAAGTGATTATCTGGACGGATGTGGACGGCGTGCTGACAGCTGATCCGCGGCTAGTACCCGAAGCGCGAACGATTCCGGTGATTTCTTACCGCGAAGCTGCGGAGCTGGCGTTTTTCGGCGCAAAAGTTTTGCATCCAAAAACATTGAAACCGGTGATGCAGGCGGCGATTCCGGTGTGGATACGCAACAGCTTTGCGCCCGAACGGCCGGGAACGAAAATTACGCCGGAAGGTCGAAGCATCGGCGGGGGCGTGAAAGCGCTGACGGCGATACAAGACGTCGCGCTGATCAGCGTGGGCGGGCCGGGGATCGTGGGATTGCCGGACGTTGTGGGACGGACATTTTCAACGACGGCGGAGGTGCGCGCGAATGTGCTGCTGATTTCGCAGTCGTCTTCGCAGAACGATATTTGCTTCATTGTGTCCGCCGCGGATGCACAGCGGACAGTTGAGGCGCTACGAAAAGAGTTTGCGCAAGATTTGGCGCACGAGAAAGTCGAGCACATCACAATTGATACGAACATCGCGATCGTGGCAGTGGTGGGCGAAAACATGCGCGGGACTCCGGGAGTTGCGGGGCGCGCGTTCAATGCGCTGGGGCGCGAAAACGTGAACTTGATTGCCATCGCGCAGGGATCATCCGAATCAAATATTTCGTTTGTGGTGGAAGAGAAAGCGGCGAAGACGGCATTGATCACGGTGCATCGTGAATTTAGTTTGGGCGCACCGGCGAACTAGATATTATTCCCGCGTTCCACAGCTTTCAAGTCTTGATCACACAAGAGTCGGCCGAAAGAGATGGGCACAGCGGTGCTGTGCCCCTACAAAGAATGCAATCCAAGACGGACTGTTTGTTAGTTTGGCTTTTCGTCGTCGGAAGGAATTTTTGTGATATCGCTGATGTCGGTGATGTCGCCGATGGTGCGTTGGGTACCGCCCGGCTCTTTGACCATGCCGTCGAGAGTGGTTTTTGCGTGCTCATCGACGGCGCCTACGGCAGCCACCAGGCACGAATAGAGGAAGGCTTTGATGCCGGAGCGGAATTGCTCGGTGGATTGTTCGGTGGTGCGGATGACGTCGTCGATCATGGTGCGGCGGCGATTCTCGCAAGCGACGCGATTTTCCGCATCGAGCGCGTTGAGAGCGGACCGGACGCGCTCCGTTGTTTCCGATATGGCCAAGTCGACTTGAACTTCGGCCTGCCGGCGGAATTCTTCGAGGGTGCTGCCCGCGGCGCTGTGCAGGAGTGCGCGGGATTCGGCGACGCGGGCGTCCATTTGGGCGGCGGCTTCGCGAGTGACCATGCGCGTGGCTTCCATCACGCGAACCAGTTGGCGATCGGAGATACGGTCGGCGGAAGCCTCAAATTGTTCGGTGGCCTGGCCTAGAGATTCGTCCAAGCGGCCGCGCGTCTGCGGCACGATTTCGCCAGTGGCCTTGTCCACGAATTTCTGCGTCTCGGCAAGATTGCGCTGCGTGTCGGCGGCGAGTTTCTCGAGGCGCTGCACAATTTCTTCGGCTTGCGTGCGGAAGGAGTAGTGCTGCTCTTCCCAGCGGCTTTGGACTTCGCCAAGGCGCGACTCGAGATGGCCGAGGATTTCTTCGCGGGAGGAACGCATCAGCGATTCCAGGCGCTGCTCGGAAAATTCGCCCAGTTGCTGAAGATTACGTTCGCGGACGCCTTCGACGCGCGCAAGGGCAGCGTCGATGGCTTCATCGAGATGCTCGGCCAGCGCGTTCTGGACGACCTTTTCGGCGGCGGCCTGCAGTTTTCCTTGCATGGCAGCAACCAATTGATCGATGGTGATGGCGACGCGCTCCGGTTTTGGCGATGTGGCTTCTTTGGCAGGTTGGGTACCGGCCCCGGCGGGAGACGGCGACGGAAATTCCGTAACCTGGCTCGTTCTCGCTTCGGTGACACTAGGCTCTGGGGCAGTTGGAAGTGCAGAAGGAGCCGCTGGCGGAGCAGGCGGTTCCAGCGCGGGAGCAACCGCTGTTGCCAGGCCTGCCGCGGATGCACTGCCTCCCAGCAGGCGATTCCAATCGGGAGGCGGCGAAGAAAGATTCCAGATATTCGCGGGGGACTCCAGCTCGACGCCGACCTGGAAGAGTTCGCGAGGGCTCGCGGGAGGATGGACAGATTTCACGAAGGCACGAATGACGGGAGAGATGGTCTCGCCATCCGGTTGGAGGACGCGAAGGCCGACGGATGCGCCGATGGGATATTCATGGCGCGATGGATAGCGGCAGCCGTGAAGATTGAAGCTGACCGTCGATGTTTTTTCCTGGAAGGAGAGGCCGGTTTTGGTTTGGCCGAGCACGACCAAGGGAACGGTGCGGTCGATGCGCGTGCTGCGGCGGCCCTCCAAGCCGGAGAGAGAATGAAGATGATCTGGGGGAGCGGCTAAGCTCACTTCTTTCCTCCACAGTTCCAGTTGTGAAGCCTACCACCGTCGCGGCGGGGAGCAAAAGAAATGTTGGTGGAGGGGAGTGAGTAGCGTGTAGTGAGTGGTGAGTGGGCGGACGAGGCTTTCCCTGCAGAATCTGACTGAATGGCGGTAGTAAGATTCTCGCATGGAAAAAGACTGTAAATTCTGGCCGCGCGACAAACGCCTTCTTTTGCTGGCAACCATGGAAGAATTAGCAGGAGACGCCCACATGTCATTCGAGGGCGACTGCGCGGGCTAAAACTGTCGAGCATTGTCGGCGCCTCCGAAGATCCGATGAAGAGACAATTGTCCTGAAGCGAAACACCCGGTGGCCAAAGCAGGCCTTTGTAGTCGTGGCGCTGGAACCATCCATGAGCGGATCCATCATGTCGGCGATCGGAGGAACGGTGCCGAAGGCCATAATTCACATCCAAATTGAGAAGAGCGGCGTCCTTCAATTCGCGGCTTATGACCATTTTCATACGGAGAGCATTGTCTTTGGCGGAGCTGTGAAACCTGCGGTCATTGAATCGCTTTTGACTCAGCACGTTCTGAGGCCGTACACGGCGCCGCCGCGCCACAATGCCCAAGGCTAGGGCCTCTTGTCACTGGAGCCCCATGGCATGCGCTGGTTGCCATCCGCCCGGTCCGTACCCCCAATAAGCATCCCCCTCCCCCCTCCCCTGAGTTTTTCATAAGCGCTGATTCTAAGGGAGTTAAGTTTTCTGTAAGTCGATTAGAATCAATGCTTACGGGAGATCGCGGAAGTGTTGATTCTAAAGAACTTGCCAGCGCAAGTTGCGATAAGATTGTGTAAAGTGCGGTGTTGTTCGTAAGTGTTGCGAACATAAGGAGTTCAATAGTAAGAGCATTCTAAGAACGCAAAAACACCAGGAAAGCTGCCGGCGCTTCATGGTCTGCGAAAGGCGCATAGGCAAGAGTGCCGGTGCTACAAAAAGCAAAACGCCAGCAAGGGCTGCTGGCGTTACGGAATTGATGGATAGTATTACCTAGTGGGTAAGATACGTTAGAAACAACATTTTGTCAAGAAAAAAGCGAGACGTAATGCCATGTGGCGGTGTTCCGAGTTCTGTACCACGAAGACATTTCAAATTAGGAGGACTGAGCTGGCTTACGAGGCCGGATGGGATCGCTTCCGGATTGCCGGCTGTCCATCAGGAACCGGCGTTCGTAATTTCATAGAACTCCGCTTCTAGCTCACAATTGGCACTTACCATTGAAAACCATGTCGCATGCTTTTGTGCAAGGGCGTTTGCGACCGACAGTCAAGCATTCTGCTGGACGAAGAGAGCCCAAGCCGCTACCCTCGCAAATCGGCCTCAAAACAGGAAGATCTGACTGTCGCCTCAGTGGCCGGAGCCAAGAGTGAAAGCAAACAGTGAGTCACCGGCGCCAATGACGACGTACTGTTTGCCGTCGAGTTGGTAGGTGATCGCGCCGTTTGATTGATTGGCGGCGACGGTGGTGTGCCAGAGCGTCTTGCCGGTGGTGGAGTCGATCGCCAGGATATGGCCAGAGGTGTCGCCGGCAAAGAGCAAATTCCCCGCCGTGGTCAGCAGGCCGCTACCCATGCCACCCAGGTCGTGAGTCCAGCGAATCTCTCCCGTTTTGAAGTCGATGGCCTTGATGGTTCCCGGATAATTCAGAAAATCATCGCGCCCGGCAAATCCTTCGGCTTTTCCCTCTGCGGTCAAATAAAAGACGCTGTAACTCTGCGACGCGACCACGTAGAAAAGACCGGCCGCTGGATTGAAACTGGGAGCAAACCAATTCGACGCGCCATTCGAGCTGGGCGAAACAAGCGTACCATCACGCGTAGGCTCTTTCTTAGGATTGGGAATGGGTTGGCCCTTGGCGTTGATGCCTAGAGTCCAATTGGTGTTAATGAAGGGCGCGGTAAGCAGATGCTCGCCGTTGGTTCGGTCCAGTACAAAGAAAAATCCATTCCGGCTCGCCTGCGCCAGCAGTTTGCGCCGCTTTCCCTTGAACTCCCCATCAAACAAAATCGGTGTCTGTGTAGCGTCCCAGTCGTGCGTATCATGCGGCGAGACCTGGTAGCCCCATGCCATCTTTCCTGTGTCTACGTTCAACGCGACGATCGAGCAGGTCCACAAATTGTCGCCTTTCCGCCCTGCGCCAGCGTGGACAGGATTGGGATTGCCGATTCCCCAGTAGGTCAGGCGCAAGTCGGGATCGTAAGTGCCGGTCATCCAGGTCATGCCGCCGCCATGGTTTCGAGCTTCGGCGTCGGGCCAACTCTCGGAACCAGGTTCACCGGGATTGGGTTCCGTATTCCAATGCCATTGCACCTCACCGGTTTCCGGGTCGCGTGATTCCAAAAAACCGGGATTGTCGAGCGAATCGCCGCCTACACCGGTAAGGATATGGTTGCCTACCACCAGCGGCGACATGGTGCAGAAATACTCGAGCTTTACGTCTGCGATCTGCTTTCGCCATCGCTCCTTGCCGTCCTTGGCGTTCAACGAAACGAGGTTGCAGTCCGGTGTTTCGGTATAAATCGAATCACCGAGCATGGCCACACCACGCTGGCCGATGTGGCCGCCTTCGTTAGGCGGATACTTGTAATGCCAGATTTCCCGCCCGTTGCGCGCATCAACGGCCCAAACATTATCCGGCATGGTGAAGTAAAGCACGCCATTCACTTCAATCGGCGTGGACTTGATCATCGAACCGAAGCCGGCCGCGCCGTAATTGCTGGCGCGATACATCCAAACCGACGACAAGGAAGCTACATTCGAGGCGTTGATCTGATCCAACGGACTGTGACGCCGGCCTGAATAATCACCGTTGTACATGAGCCAACTATCGGTCCCCGGGTTCAGAAGCGCCTCCGGAGTCAATTCCTGCCCAGTAAGAACGCCGGGTGCCAGGAACAATACGAGCGTGAGGGTCCAGACTCTCATTTCAAAGTCTCCAGATACGCCAAAAGGTCGTGCATTTCTTGATCGGTGTACTTCGGCAGCAAAGCTTCATGCGCAGTCCGAGGATCCTGCACATCTACAGTTACGCTCTCACGCGAGAAGGAACGGTACGAGCCCAGGGAATCGTGCATGGTCACCGTAAATTCATCCAGATGATCAAGGGTTCCGGAAACCCGCTCACCGGAAGCCAGCTGAATAGTAACTTTGGTGGGTGCAGGGGGCGCCACGGCTCGCCCCAGAAACACATCAATCATATTCGGCGCGGGATACAACATCCGCCGTTGCAACTCGACGGGTTCATACTTGGTGGCCACATGTGCGAGATCGCCGGTGGCAGAGTGACAACTCTCGCAATGCCCGTCACCATTGAAGAACGCCGCGCCCTTTTGCGCGTCACCGGTAATCACATCACCGATCTTGTAGGCAAACCGATTCTTAACGTCAGCCGCTAGCGAATGCAAAAAGGCCGAAATGTCGGCAATCTGCTCGGCGGAAAGCGCCGAGAAAGCGGGCATCCCCCGCTCCGGCCGACCATTTTGGATAACAGGACCGAGCACATTACCTTTGTCGTCGTGAAGTACCAAAGCCGAGCGAACGAGATCAGGCCCGGTCTTTCCGTGAGCGTCGTTGCCGTGGCAAAACCCGCAAGCAGGCACAAAAACCTTCCGCCCGCGTTCTGCGGCTTCTTTGTCGATATGCGCGCCGCCCATTATCGCGGCAAGCGCATCGCCCACATTCTCCTTCTGCGGAGCGCCTTTCTCTTGTCCACTCGCCGTCTTCTGCTTCTCGGCATTGGCGGCCTGATCGGCCTGACCAGAGCTGATCGACGCAAATAGAAGCGAGACAGCGACAGCACCGAAGTAACGATTGAACATTCCGTTTCTCCCAAGCCTCACGACTTCAGATTCTTCATGTATTCGTAATCGACCTTAATCGCTTCTAGGGCCGGCATCTCCGTGAAAGGCGGCTCCTGTTCGACAAATAGCGCACGAATCCGCGCCTTCTTAGCCGCAGCGAGAATTCCGCCATACTCGATCGCGCCCCGGCCCAATTCGGTCGGCACCGGCGCTCCAGGATCCTTCCCCATCAGTGTCGTCCGCGGCGTAAATCCCTTTCGGAAGTCTTTAATGTGCAGCAAAGTGTAGCGCTCCGGATATTTCGTCAGGTAGGCAACCGGATCCTGGCCCGCAACAGCCGCCCAACCGCAGTCCAGCTCTAGCTTGACTAACCCCGCATCGGTCAACCGAAGAAATTCATCGTATCCTGTCACGCCGTCAAAAGGCTTCCACTCAAAGTTGTGGTTGTGATACGCGAGCTGCAGCCCAGCTTTCTTAATCTGCTCCCCAACTTTATTGAACTGCTCGGCGTTCCACTTCCAGTCGTCCAGCGTAAGCCCATTGATGATCGCAATGAACATTCCGAACTGTCCCAACTGCGGATCGGGCTTGAAGCGCGACGGATCGGCCACCCAGGGCACAGTGACAACCATAAACTCCTGCCCAAACTGATGGGCAAAAGCAATCTTCTCCTGAAGATTGCTCATCAAATCAGGAAGCATGTAGTGCCCCGACGGATTTTTCAGGCCCGCGTCATCGAGCATCTTCTTCAGATCTTGGGCCGATGTTTTGGCAAGCGGGGAGAGCTCCACTTGTTTGTACCCGACGGCCGCCACTGCCTTCAACGTTCCAGCGGGATCGCTATCCATTTCCTGGCCGACGGTGTAAAGCTGCAGCCCCATCGGCAGATTCAGAGGAGTGGCATTCATAGCCGGGATCTCCAGTAGAGAAGCAGCGAAACCAGAAGCGGCCACTTTCACAAATGTTCTACGGGTAGTTTTGTTCATAGCGCCTCACGCGAAAAAATAAATTGGAAATATCTCATGTCTGTCAAAGTCCCTGGCCGCGTATCCATGTTGATCACGCTTCCTTCCTTTGCTTCGCCGAAAGACTTCTCCCGTTGAGTTGAATCTCGGAGGAGACGCCGTTCAAGATAAGGTTGAGAGCATGCTCAAAACCTTGATCATCGGGAATTTCTGCGGTCATCTCGATAAATCGCTCCACGTGAGGATAGTTTCTGGTGGCGAGAATTGCTTTCGCGAAAGTCGGCTGATTCACCGGCCGTCGTCCTTCACTCTTACCAGCAGACGATGCCGAACTTTCGGCAGCAACGAAACCATTCACAAATACGTACAAGACTCGGATAACCTGAATGGCGGTCCCCACGTCCAGTCCAACTTTTGAAAGGCTCGTTAGAAGCCACTCAAGAATGCGGATACTTTCGGGACCATATTCGGGATCCGATGCGTGGAGCTGGTTCACCCAAGGGTGCTGCTTCAGACAGCGGCGGCTCTCCCAGGCGAAGTGACACAGGAGGCCTCGCCAGTCGGTGATCGTTTTCGCAGGCCGCCCGAAGTCCGCATTCGCAGCATCCAACATCAAATTCAACAAGTCGCGTTTACTTGGAACATAGTGATAGAGCGACATGGGGCTTGAATCCAGTTGGGCAGCGATTCTTCGGACGGATACTTTCGCCAAGCCGTCTTTGTCCGCAATGGCGATTCCGGCGGCGACGATTCGCTCTCGCGTCAAGCCAGAGTCGTCCTGCTCGTGAACAATCCCATCCCAAGTCGATGAAAGTTTAAGGCGTTGGCGCCTCAAATGATTGTTGGCTGGTTTTGACAAGCTCATGCCCCCGGACAGTGTACACACATTTCGTACGGTGTACGAACAATTATTTTAGAAGCGGCGGATAAGATGCCTGAGCGGACCTGGACGCAATTGAACGTGGCTTTATTGCTCGCCCAAAAATGTTGGATGAGATGGAATGATGCATGTTTCTTGCGCTACGATTGCTGCGATTTGCGGTTGGGTGAAACGCTGGAGGGCTGGGTGGGGACGCTACTACAGGATTTGCGCTACGGGATTCGGATGCTGGCGAAGGCGCCGGGATTTGCGGCGATTGCGATTTTCACGCTGGCGCTAGGGATTGGCGCGAATACGGCGCTATTTTCGGTGGTCAACGGCGTCTTGCTTAATCCGCTGGCGTATCCGAAGGCCGGACAGCTCGTGGCGCTTTATGGAAAGACGGCGGGATTCGAGCACGCGCCGATCAACTACCTGAATTTTCTGGATTGGCAGCGCGAGACACAAACGTTTTCGTCCATGGCGATCTACCGCAACCAGGATTACAACTTCATCGGGACGGGCGAAGCGGAACGGCTGAGCGGTTACATGGTTTCGGCGGACTTCTTTTCGACGCTGGGCACAATGCCAGTTCTTGGCCGCAGCTTTCGTGCCGATGACGATCACACGGGCGCTGCGCCGGTGGTGATTCTGGGCGGAGGATTCTGGAAGCGCAAATTCGCGGCGTCGCTGGAAATTATCGGGAAGCCGATCGTCCTGAATGGCACGTCCTACACGATCGTGGGCGTGATTCCGGCGGGCTTCACTTTCTATGGGCGCGACCGGGATGTCTACACGCCGATTGGACAATGGACCGATACGAACTTTCGCGACCGGCGCGTGGACGTGAGCTCGCACGGGATTGGCCGGCTGAAGCCGAACGTAACGCTGGCGCAGGCGAAAGCCGATATGGACGGGATCGCGCAAAATCTCGCGGTGGCGTACCCGGAGGCCGATAAGGCCGTGGGCATCACGCTCGTTTCCATGAAGGAAGATATTGTCGGCAATGTGCAGCCATTCCTAATCTTGCTGCTGGCAGCGGTGGGCTTCTTGCTGCTGATTGCGTGCGCGAATGTTGCCAATCTGCTGCTGGCGCGGTCGATGGGCCGCTCGCGCGAGTTTGCGATTCGCGCGGCGATGGGGGCGAGCCAGGGGCGCGTCATTCGGCAGCTTCTCAGTGAAAGCATTCTGCTCGCGGGCGTGGGAGGAGGGCTGGGACTCTTGCTTGCTGTTTGGGGGACCAGAGCGGCGCTGGGCACTTTGCCTGGGGCTTTGCCGCGCGCGAATGAAGTTTCACTTGACGCACGCGTCTTGCTCTTTGCGATGGCGCTGTCACTGTTTGCCGGAATTGTTTTTGGCCTGGCGCCGGCGTTGAAAACTTCTCGCGTGAATCTTGAGGAGATATTCAAGGAGAGCGGCCGCGGTTCGAGCGGGGCGCGGCACCGGCTACAAGGAGTTTTCGTGGCCGTCGAAGTCGCGATGGCTTTGGTTTTGCTGGTCGGCGCGGGACTGATGGTTCGGAGTCTCGCGGCGCTTTGGCGCGTCGATCCCGGGTTCAATCCGAGCCACGCTATCACTTTTACTTTGTCCTTGCCGGCCGATCCCACAACCAACTCGGCCGAAACGCGCGCGCGGCTGCGGCACTTCGACGACAAAATGCACAGCATCCCCGGCGTGCAAGCCGTTTCGGTGACGCTCGGGTCCCGCCCGATGATCCATAATTCCTCGGAGCCTTTCTGGATTGAGGGCCAGCCAAAGCCCGCGAACCTGCCAGAGATGCACCAAGCGATGTTTTATCTCGCGGAAGCGGGATTCCAGCAAGCGATGGGAGTCACGTTGGAGCGCGGGCGATTTATCACGTCGCAGGACGACGAGCACGCGCCGGTGGTGGTGGTGATCGACGACGTTTTCGCGCGAACGTATTTCCCACAGGAAAATCCGATTGGCAAACGGCTTAATCTCGCGGGCTTCGGCGTGCAGGCGGAAGTTGTCGGCGTGGTCGGACACGTAAAGCAGTGGGGGCTGGACGCCGATGCAAAATCGGCCATCGAAGTGCAGTTCGATTATCCGTTCATGCAGCTCCCCGAGAAGCTGATGCCGCTGGCGGCGAATGCAGTGGCCGTGGTGCTGCGCACTGAAGGCGATCCCACGACTGTGATGGGTTCGGTTCGGCGGGCCGTGGCGGAAATCGATTCTCGCGAAGTGGTGTACAACGTTCAAACGATGAACGAAGTCGTCTCCAATTCGTTTGCGGCGCGGAGACTATCGATGATGTTGCTCGGCGTCTTTGCGGCACTCGCGCTGGTGCTTGCGTGCGTGGGAATCTATGGGGTGATTTCGTACCTGGTCGGGCAGCGCACTCACGAAATCGGAGTGCGCATGGCGCTGGGCGCGCAACGCCGCGATGTGTTGCGGCTAGTGATCGGGCATGGGACAAGAATGGCGGTGATGGGCGTTGCGATCGGCATCGTCGCCGCGCTAGGACTGACGCGTCTGATGGCCAACCAGCTCTTCGGCGTGAGTGCGCATGACCCCCTAACCTTTGTCGGCGTCGGTATGCTGCTGATTATTGTGGCCGTCGCGGCGTGCTACATTCCTGCGCGACGAGCCATGCGCGTTGACCCCATGATCGCTCTGCGACATGAATAATCCTTCACGCAGAGAACGCAATTCTTCCACGACATCCGGCTGCGCAATGCTTCAAAAACGTGCGGTCCCACAAGGTGTACCCCGTGGACAAAACCAATTCTCGATTCAAGATACGTTGCTTTTATCGACAGGTTGATCGATGACGCGGCGGGGGATGCGAACACAGACGCGCGTGCCGTGAGACGACTTGGATTCGACCGAGAGGTGGCCTCCGATGAGCCGGAGGCGTTCCTGCATGCTGATTAAACCGAGACCGGAGGCGAGCTTGGCAGAGTCGGGGCGGAATCCCGCGCCGGAATCGGAGATGCAGAGCTCGATGCGATCGTCGTGACCAGATAGCTCGACCGTGGCCGCGATGGCTCCGCTGTGCTTCACGACGTTTTGCAGAGCTTCCTGCGCGATCCGAAAGAGGCAGAGGGCGACGTCTTGAGGGATTTGCCTCGGAACGCCCTGATGAAGAAACTGAATCTGTAGATGGTGCTGATCGGAAATTTCCCTGCAGAGGCCACTGACGGAAGCTGCCAGACCCAGAATGTCCAGCTTGGAGGGATGGAGTTGCTGGGAGATTTTGTGGAGGCTGGAGGAAACTTTCGTGGCAACTTCGGCGATGTTGCGGAGTTGGTCCCGGGCCCGGGACGAAAGGTCAGGAACGTCCTGCTCGAGTTGGCCGAGGCCGATTTGGAGGAGGGCCATGCGTTGATTCAAATCGTCGTGTAATTCTCTGGCGACGCGGGTGCGCTCCAGCTCGTGGGCCTGAATTAGCCTGCGGCTCAAGCTAGAGAGAGTGTCTTCCGCAAGTTTACGTTTTGTGATGTCGCGAACCACGGTGACGATGTAGTCGCGGTCCAGCCGGATGTGTTTGATATTGAGTTCTACCGGGAAGGTCGAGCCATCTTTCCGCCGGTGGTGACTCTCCATGATCGCGAAGCCCGAATGAAGCAACTTCTGGTGAAGGAATGTATGCCGGGACTGGTCAAGCAGTGGATCGATATCGTAGACCGTCATCGACAACAACTCTTGGCGGTTATAACCGAGGTCGAGACATGCTTTCTCATTGATATCGAGGAATTGCAGCGTGATCGGGTCAAGGACCTCGATAGCGTCGTTGGAACCGTCCATCAATTTTCGGAACAGGCCCATGGATTCCTCGGTGAGCTTGCGCGCGGTAATGTCCACGCTGACGCCCACCAGGCCAATGGGCAGGCCCTTTTCGACGATGACGTTGACAATCTCATGCAGCCAGACGGTTCGGCCATCGACGGCAATCATGCGGTACTCGAGCTCGTGATTCCGTTGTTCCTGGATGGCGGTTGCCGTGGAGGCCAAGGTGCGCTCGCGATCCTCGGGGTGGAGGTGTTCGACCCAAAAAGAGGGATCTCCCAGCCAGCTTTTAACCGGATAGCCGAGGATGTTTTCGACTTGTTTGTTTACGAAAGTGGTTCGGAACGTAGCAGGGTCTGCGCGGCGCAGGATGGCGCGGACCGTTTCAACGAGATCGCAATTCATGGTGTCCAGCTTCCGCGCATCGCTCTTCAAGCCGGCTTTGGCGAGCTGCTCACCCAAGAGGGCAAGAACCGCGAGAAACAGGCCAAAGGTGAGGACAACGAGGAGGCGAAAAGTACGCAGGCTGGGGGTTTCATCCTGTCGAAATACTTCCCATACGCCGATGACGGGGACCGCCACGACTGCGAGCATCACCAACAGTGAAATGTATTTGCCATCGTCAGCAGTCCGGAAAGTATCAGGGTCTGCGCGCCGCAAGATGGCTCGAAGCATTTCAGCGAGATCGCTATTAAGGGCTTCGAGCCTTCTTACATGAGTTTTCAAATTGGCTTTGGAGAGGTGTTCTCTTAAGAGGGCAAGAACCGCGAGTAACAATCCAAAGGCGAGGATGACGAGGAGACGAAAAGTACGCAGGCTGGGAGGCTCATCCTGTCGAAATACTTCCCACATACCGATGACGGGGACCGCCACGACTACGACCATAGCCAAGAGAGACGTGTACTTGCTATCGTCGGGCATCGAGCTCCTCCGTTCCGATCCGTGCCTGCGCCGGTTGCCGCGCATAGAGGGGTACCCAGAGAAACCAGCAAACAGCGGCGTTTTCGGCCAGAGAATACAGACTTCCGTTGTAAGGTCTACCCGCGTCGATGGCCATATTCGCTAGCGTGGAACTTAATGCGTACAAGGCAGATGCTCCTAACAAATGGTAGTAGATGGTCCGCCAGGGAGCTTGCGCGCGATGGATGACCACGCAGAGAATCAGGACGAGCACGGCATTCTCTACGGCGTACAGCGTAGTAAACCGCGGGTTGTAGATCGCGGGGTTCGAGAACAAGAACTGGTAGGGAAACAGAAGGTACGCATAAAGAAAGACCCAGAAGACCAGCAGGAAAAGAAAGTTCAAGGTCGCTCGATAGGACTTCTGATCGGGTCGCTTCAGATGCGGCAGTATTGCTATCGCGGCCATGAGGGGCACGAGGTGGAGAAACAATGCCGGATCGGCAATGGAATTATCCGGGACGTCGGTATGCCGAATAGCTCCGTAGTAGATATAGATCCATTGGTCCAACGACCATAGTCCATAACCAATGGCGATGAACACCCAAAATGGGCGGCGTCCTAACGTTTTCTCCACTGCGTTCAGAATGGCGAATCCGGTGGCGAGGAGAAGTAGAAGGAAATAGGCGCCACTGCCATAGAGAGCCAGCTTGTTTCCCAGGCCAAGGCCGAGCGAAAGGATGGCTTTGAGTACCAGGAATCCAACAAGAACGCTGGACCAGAGGGAGCGCGGAAACCGAAGTCTGCGGGGCACGGAGGGCGTGACCATCATTACTTCTCTCCAAGGGGACTTGGGTACAAGGCCCAGGGATCCATGGCCCTACGCAGATCCAGGAGAAATAATTCCGGCAGATCTGGCAGTCGATCATAAGTTCTAAACTTCGCCTATTTTTGCTTAACAGATTGGTTAAGGCAAATGGTCCACGTTTTCGTCGAGCGGCGACAAGTGCACGTCTAGAAAACTAGCATTCACATTAGATTTGTGAGTGGCGACACTAGCATCACGAATTACGGCAGGCTTGTCGTTGTTAGAGAAAAAATTTGGAAGCGAAATTTCTACGGAGAGGTGACTTCGGTCGAGCATAGGCACGCGCGCCGGGAACGTATCACAAGGTTTATGAGGTTATTTGCGGCCGATGAAGCGGACGCGGAGGGTGAAGGCCAGGCCTTGGCCGCCGGAGAAGGCGCCGAAATTGGGGGCGTCGATATTGTTGACTACCGTGTTGGGATTTTGGCGGTCGAGGATGTTGACGGCTTCGACGCGGACTCCCCAGAGATAGCCGCGGAAGCCGAATTTCTTTTCGAGGCCGATATTGAGGCTGGCATAGGCGGGGAAGCGGGAGGAGTTGGGCGGGCCGATGAGTTGCTGCTGGAGATTAATAACGCTGAAGGGGTAGCCGGTGCGGTACTCGAAGAAATAGCTTAGTTGAATGCCCCAGATGTGAGTGGGTGCCCAGCCCCAAGTGACGACGCGGTTGGGGGCGTCCCAAAGGACGGGGCCAGGTTGTTGCGCGACATAGAAGATGGAGCCGAGCGCGGGATTGAGGACTTCATTGGAGTGCGCGACGGAGCGGGTGTAGGCGCCATAGACTTCCATGTCTTCAGAGAAAACGTGACGGGCGGAGACGGTGGCGGAGCGATAGCGGTCTTTGCGAGTGTCCTGGAGAAGAAACATTCCTCCGGGTTGCGTGGGTTGCTGATCGACGTAGGCAAAGCCGTGAGAACCGTTGCGGGCGAGAAGTTGGAGACCGAGGAGCGTGTTGTGGACTAGTTTCTGCTGCCAGCCGCCGCTGTACATCGTAAAGCGCGGTTGCTGCAGGGCGTTTGCGGGGAGCACGAATTGGCTTACTACGGGGCTCGGAGCAACGATGTTGCCGGCGGAGTTGAAGAATGTGTCGAGCTGCTGTTGGTCGAAGGCCTGGGCAATTTGAGAGAGATTCAGCGGAACATTGTAGATGCCCCAGCCGAGCGAAATTTTTGAAGTGTCGTCTCCGAAAGGAAGCACGTTCGCGTGGAGGCGTGGCTCGGCCATAGCGCTTTGCGTGAAGCGATCCCAGTCCGTGCGCAGTCCTGCCTGCACGACGAGATATTTTGAAATGGACCAGGTGTCCTGGACGTAGCCGCCTGCCTGAGTGTTCGAAACGTAGGGAGTTGCGGGGCCGGAGAAAGTGGTCTGGCGTACCAAACACCCGGTTTGGAGCGCGGAGCTGCAAGTTGTTTCGTCGCTCGCGAACGCATTGAGCGCCTGGATTTCGCCGCGGCCGGCGATAAGAGAGTAAGTGAGGCTGCCGGCATTGAGGCCAACGGCGAATTGATGGGTGCCATGCCAGTGGCGCGTTGCGGCGGGCATGCCGGCGACAGCCTGTAAACGGCGTCCGACTTGGTGCAGGCGCTGGAAATAGTTGCCGGAGGAGCCGTTGACGAGGAGGAGGTAGGTTTGGGTCCCTTGCGGGATGAAGGCGAGGATGCTTTCATCGGCGGCGATGCCGAAATCGAAGAGCGTATCGGCGAGCCAGACCTGGTCTTTGAGAGAGCCGAAGTAGCGGTGCTGATCGCCGGTGACGGTGGTGGAGACAGGGTCGAGAGCATCGAGGCCGAGGTTGGTGCCGCGTGCGATGTTGTAGAGGAAGCTGGCGTGGAGAATGTGCTTGGGAGTGATGTTGTATTGGAGACGGAGGAGATTGTCGCCGGCCCATTCCTCCCAAGTATTGGCGCCTGAGGGTTGGCCTTTGACCACGGCGAAGGTGTGCTGAACGCTGATCGAATTGGAAAGCCAAAAGCGGCCGCGCTTGATGGGTCCTGAGAAAGTGAAACGGGGAAACCAGTTGCCGAGGTGAACGCCTTCCTGGATGTTGATGCCAGGGGCAGGATTGGTGGTGCCGAAGCGCCAGCGGTCGTCGCCGTCGGGAGTTTCGAGGCTGAGTATGTTTGCACCGGCATGTGCGTAGCCTGCACCGAAGCCGCTGGATTGGACTTCGGCGGCGCGTGTGGCATCCACATTGAAGCGAGAGGTGAGCTGGCCGTTCACGGGGTCGCCGATTTCAAAACCATCGAGCAAGTACTGCGTTTCACCAGAACGCGCGCCCGCGATGTGCAGATTGCCTTGATTGTCCTGAGTGATCTCGGGGAGAGCTACGAGGCTTTCGGCGAGAACGTGCGGGCTCGGTACGGGGATGTCTCGAATGTCGCGGGCTGTGAGCGTGTTGCGCTGAGCGGTGTCCTGAGGATCGATTTGATTGGGGCGAGCGGTGACTTGGACTTGCTCATGAACTTCTTGTGCGTGGTTTATGGTGAGAGTGAGTTCATTGGGGCCGGGTTGCAGGGTTAGAGCGCGGCCTGCGATGACGAAGAAGTCTTGCTTGCGGACTTCCAGTTTGTAATCGCCTGCGGGGAGATTTCGCAGAGTGAAGCGGCCAGCACCGTCGGTTTCTGTCCGAAAGACGTGGCCTGTGGCGTCTTCAAATTTTACTTGGGCGGCGGCGACAGGGACGCCGTCTTCGTCCAGCACGTAACCGGTGCAGCTGGCTAAGTCCGCCGCACGAGTTTCGAGAGACGCAAAAATACACAGGCATGCCAGAACAGAAGTTAGTTGGCGAGCAAACCGCATTCCACACCCGTTTTGCTTGGGCCTGGAATTATTAGACTACAAAGGATTCACGCGAGATGTATTTTTGAAGTTGAGGTTGCTACCGCGGTTGTAAGAAATGGTAGGCTCGTGGGGACTCGAACCCCAGACCTCCACCGTGTCAAGGTGGCGCTCTAACCAACTGAGCTACGAGCCTACAGAGGTGCCAGTTTAACACGAGTGATGGAGTTCTTGAACGGTGGCAGACTGCGTCTGAGTGACGCGAGGAAAAGAAGAATGGCGAAGGTGAGTCTTGACGCGGAGTTGAAGGCGAAATGCCTGCGGGTGGCTTTGGCGTGCGTGACGGCGGAAGTGGAAGCGGGTCCGACGCCAGAGGGCTTGGACCAGGAGCTGCGCGGTTGCGAAGAGGAGATTTTGAAGTTGGCGGAACCGAAGGCAGTGTTGGAGTCGCCGGCGATCCTGGCGACCAGAGCTGGGTACAAGGCGCTGGGGAAGGATCCGGCGAGGTATCGTGGGTCGGCGGAGGCGCTCTTGCGGCGGGTGATCGCGGGGAAAGGTTTGCCGCGAATTAACAATGTGGTGGATGTGATTAATCTCGTTAGCGTCGAGAGCCGGTTGCCGGTGGGGCTTTATGACTTGGCGCGTGTGCAGGGCGAGATTGTGTTTCGAGCAGGGCGAGCTGGGGAAACTTATAAGGGGATCGGGAAATACGATTTGAATCTGGAAGGGTTACCGGTGTTTTGCGATGCAGTTGGGCCGCACGGCAGTCCGACTAGCGATTCTGAGCGGACGATGGTGACGGAGGCGACAAAGCGGGTGGTTGCCATCATCATTTCGTTTGGCGGGGCGGAAACGTTGCCGCGCTGGGGCCAGCAAATGACAGAACTTCTGCAGAACCATGCCTCAGGGGAAAGTATTCAACTCGAAATCGTGAGCTAGTTCATCGGGTGACCGGCTCGGGGACCTGTTTCTCGTCTTCGGCTTGGACGCGGCGATTAAAGAAGCCGCGGGCGGCTAGAAGTTCGGCGTTAAGAAGGGCGGCGCCGGCTGCTCCACGAACGAGATTGTGCGAGAGCAAGGTTAACTTGATGTCGAGGAGCGGGCATTCGCGGACGCGGCCTACTACCGCGGCCATGCCGTCTCCGGCGTGAACGTCGCGGCGGGGTTGCGGGCGGTCCTCGCCATCGATGACAACCACCGGGTGACGGATGGCGGAAGGCAGTGAGGCAAGTTCGGCGTCGACTTCAAAGTTGCGCAGCGCTTCCCGGACCTCTTTCAGGCAGGCAATTTTCTTGAGGCTGACGGAAATGCATTCGAGGTGGCCTTCTAGAACCGGGACGCGATTGCAGTGTGCGCTTAGGCCCAGGCCGGCGTCGATAAAACGAGCGCCGTCCCATTTGCCGAGAAGTTTTTGCGGCTCGGACTCCATTTTTTCTTCTTCGCCGCTGATAAAGGGAATGACGTTGGCGTGAATGTCCATCGAGGCGACTCCGGGATAGCCTGCGCCGGAGACGGCTTGCAGCGTGACGGCAAAAACTTTTTCGAGGCCGAAGGCGTCCGCAAGTGGCTTCAGGACGAGGACAAGACCCGCCGTTGAGCAATTCGGGTTGGTGACGATGAAGCCGGTATCGTAGCCGCGATTTTTTTTCTGGGTGGGGATGGCGTCGAGATGCGAGGCGTTGACCTCGGGAATTAGGAGAGGAACATCGGAATCCATGCGGTGATTTTTGGAGTTGCTGACTACCGGATAGCCAGCGCGGGCGAAGTCTTCTTCGGTGCCGCCGGCGACTGAAGAATCGAGTGCGGAAAAAACAAAGTCGCAATCGAGACTGGGATCGAGGCTTTTGACGACGAGGTTGCGTGCGGTTTCCGGAACGGGCCCGTCAAGATGCCAGCGAACGGCTTCGGAGTAGTTCTTTCCCGAAGAGCGTTCGGAAGCGGCAACTTCTGTGAGCTCGAACCAGGGATGATTGGCGAGAAGTTTTACCAGGCGCTGCCCTACTAGACCTGTAGCGCCTAGAACACCGGCGCGCCATTTCTTTGCGGCGCCGCGCGGCAGAGGACTTTCACTCTGCTGGGCACCTTGCTGCGCCATGCCGGACTCATCGCCATTCTCCGAAGAATGCGCGCTCATGCCGCACCTCCGAACTGCGCGCGGTTATTTGAATTTTGGGGCAGGCCGATGCGCGTTCCCCGAACGTGCGGTTTAAATGTGTTGCGAATCCAGATGGTCATTTCCGTTTCCGCAGCCAGCGGTAGCACGTGAGGATGAAGGACCTTGGCGCCGCCGGCTGCCAGAGCGTGGGCTTCATCATAGCTCAGGTCGTGGAGAAGTTTGGCTTCCACAGAGTCGTGCGGATTCGCGGTATAAACCCCGTCCACATCCGTCCAGATGACAAGCTCTTCGGCGTCCACCACGTGAGCGATGATCGCGCCGGAAAAATCGGAGCTGTTGCGACCGAGCGTGGTGATGCGGCCGTCTGGAGTCGCGCCGATGAAGCCGGTGACGACGGGAACGAGGCCGGCTTTAAGGAGGGGCAAGAGAATTCCGCGGCCTCGCTGTTTGGTTTCTTCCAGCTGAGGTTTGGCGTCGCGAAATGTGTCGCAAGTCAGAACAAAGTCGGAAGAGGAAACGGGGACCGCGGCGACGCCGGACTTTTCGAGAGCGGCGGCGAAGAGACGCGCGCTGAATCGCTCTCCGAATGAGGCGAGTCGATCGGCAAGTTCGGCGGTAGCAAGGACGCGGCCTTGTGACGGCACTTCGTGGAGAAGGTCCCGGCCAAGGAGCTGCAGCCCGCGTCGAACGCGATCCTGGTTCTCCTCCCCAAGCTCAAGGTCCTGAAGCACGTTGAAGTGGAGATGGATGAGGCCTTCGGCTTCATTGCTCGCGTGGGAAAGTTTGCCTTCGGCGAGAGCGCGAGAAATGGAGAGCAGACGATCGGTAACGCCCTTCATCGCGGAGACCACGACGACGACATCTGAATCCTGCGCAGCCGTCCGCACCAGTCCCGCGGCGTGCAACATGCGCTCGGCCCCTAGTAAAGAGGTGCCGCCGAACTTCAAAGCGACAACGGAATGATTGGAGATCTTGCGAGTGTTGTTGTTGGCGAGCGCAAAGCGTTCGACCAAACAGCTATCAGCTGCCACTTCTTCCTGCAAGTATTCCGGGGTCATGACATCCGCTCCTGGTTTCCGCTGGAGCGTCTCTGGCGGGGGTTAAAAGAAGAAACCCACCGCCAGGTTCGCTTCAGGCGGTGGGTTGGAAACTTTTTCTAGATTGCTAGCTGTTTCTCCACGCGCCGGAAGCGAAAATAGTCTTCTTCGCCTTAGTCGAGGTAATCGACATAGACGTCGTAGTGGTAATTCGCTTCGTCGCGATGGAAATCATACCGGGAAAAAGAGTAGCACAAGAAAAACCGGACGCATAGCAAAGATTGATAGTGAGGTTCGAGGAAGTGGCCGGAAAGTTGTGGCTGCGAAATCAGCTTTCAAGCAAAAGCCTCATTAGGCTAACGGACGTCCGCACATGCGTTCATTAACAACCTCACAATCAATAACTTACGGGGAGCGGCTAAATTCGGTGAGTCGAGTTTAACGGGGCAAGGGTCGGTGGGCGCAGAGTGCGCCTTCCGGGTATTCAAGCTCGAGAAAATCAGAGCGCCAAACACAACCAGAATTAGTTTCATTTAGGCCCCTCTCTGTCGGCTGATGTCGGATTCGAAGATCAGACTGGAGCAGGTGAGGCCGGACTCGGCTTTTTGGAGTTCGGAAATGTCTAGCTGGGTGACGTGGAAACCGGCGGCTTCGATGCGGGCACGCGTGTGCGGGAATGATTCAGGAAAAATGATCGTGTTGCCGAGCGCCAGGGCGTTGGCGGCGTGGGGTTCTGTGGGATCAACGTCGATCCATTCGAACCCTGTGAACGGTTCTGTGTTGAACCAAGCACGATTGGCAAGCAATGTGGCAGAGGTGGCTCGCGAACCCGACGCCTGCCTCCGGCCTATGTAAGTGACCGCCGATTTGAGATGCAGGCAGCTAGTCACCTCAACGCCAATTACTTCGTAACCGTGCGGCCCAAGGATGTAGGCGAGTTGGCGGACGCCTTCTGCGTTGCTGCGCTTAGTAAGTCCGACAAAAAGTCTGCTGCCGACGCGGAGAATGTCCCCGCCTTCGAGTGTGCCGGGAAGAGTGACGTATGCGAGTTTGCGAAACTCAGAGAGGGCTTGCGCGAGCGTCGCGGCTTCGGGGCGGCGTGACTCGGTGCCGAGCGGGAAAATGACGGCGAGTTCATCGAGGATGATGGCGGGGTCCTCGACGAACATGGAATCAGGGAGATCGGGCTGGGCGGGGAGCGAAACGACGCGGGCGCCGAGTTTTTCGAGGAGGTTTTCATAGGCGCGATGTTGCGCGCTGGCGATTCGTAGATCGATCGGCTGGCGGGGAATGAAGCTCAGTTCGCAATTTACGATAGCGGAACTGACGGCGCGCGTGATGGCTGTGAGCATAGAGGAAGAGCGAGTTTACACGAGAACCTTGCGAATGATTGAAGCTCGCGTGCGAAGAAGATAGACTCGGCGCGCAGGAATCGGCGAGGGGGAATTGCATGGGTGTTTTGCAGAGAGTGGGGAGCGGCATAGCCGCGAGTGCCTTGGTGCTGGGCACGTGGAGCGCTCCGCCGGCGAGCGGTACACAGGACAAGGCTACCGCGGCGGTGGACGAGGTGTTTGCGGACTTTACGAAGGCGGGTTCTCCGGGATGCGCGGTGGCGGTCTACAGAAATGGCAGGATCATCTACACAAAAGGCTATGGTCTGGCGAATATCGAAGAAGATGTAGCGCTCACATCGGAATCGGTATTCGACATTGGCTCGACTTCGAAGCAGTTTACGGCTACGAGCATTCTGCTGCTGGAAAAACAGGGGAAACTCTCCATCAACGACGACGTCCGGAAATACATTTCTGAGTTGCCGGATTACGGATCGAAGATCACCATCCTGCATCTTCTGAATCACACGAGCGGGCTGCGCGATTACCTGACGCTGATGGACCTCGCGGGCATCAACACAGACAGCGTGACGACGGACGAGGATGCGCTGCAAATCATCGCGCGACAGAAAGCGCTGAATTTTGCGCCGGGGAGCGACTGGCTCTATAGCAACACGGGCTATTTTCTCCTGTCCATCATCGTAAAACGCGTAAGCGGCAAGACGCTTCGCGAGTTCGCAGCGGAGAACATATTTTCTCCCCTGGGAATGACGCATACGCAGTACCGCGACGACCACACCGCTCTGATCCCCGAGCGCGCGATGGCGTACGATCCAAAAGAAAGAAAGGATGGTTACACGCTGAACGTCTCGTACTTCGAGCAGACGGGTGACGGTGCGGTGCACACCTCGGTCGAAGACCTTCTGAAATGGGATGAGAATTTTTACAGCGGGCAAGTGGGCGGAAAAGATTTCCTGGCGGAGCTTCAAGAGCCGGGCAAGCTGAACAGCGGCAAAGTGCTCGACTATGCAAAAGGATTGCACATTGCCGATTACCGCGGATTGCACACAGTGAGCCATGGCGGCTCGTGGGGCGGATACCGGGCGGAACTCTTGCGTTTCCCGGAACAGCACTTTTCCGTGGCGTGCTTGTGTAACCGCGGAGACGCGAATCCAACGAAACGCGCGGTCCAGGTCGCGGACATTTATCTAGGCAGCATGATGAAGCCCAAGGAAGAAAAGAAAGCTGCTGAACGCGAAGCGGGAGAGAAGAAGGAGATTCCCCTGGCCGCGGAACAACTTCGACGCTACACGGGTGACTATTGGAGCAGCGAACTGGGCGTGACCTACCGCATAGGAATCGTCGACGGCAAGCTAAGGGTTGTGGGGATGCTGGATGGCGGCGGATTTATGCATACGAGCACTCTGCCTCCGGATGGGTTTGCAGCGACAGGTCCGGATGAGTTCACTTTGAGCAAGATGGGGATTACGATTCACTTCGAGAGAGATTCGAATCAGGTGATGAGCGGGTTCAAGCTGGATGCAGGACGCACGTTAGGGATGATCTTTGCGCGCCGGGATGGCACGGAGAAGTAGGAGGCTTAATGGAAGCAGCTGCGGGAATGAGTTCGACCAGGCGCGTGGCAGCGATTCTCGTGATACTTCTGGGAGGGGCCGCATTGTGGTGGCTGGGCGGCAGCGGAGCGAATGTCACGGCCGGCAAAGACGGCTTGGGTGCGAGCATTGTCGCAGGACAGAAACAAACAGGCGCGAACGATCCACGGCTCGCGGGCGCGCACCGCTTCGAAGACGCCGGTTGGATATACGTGCATCTCGAGGGCGATCCGGCGACGGTTGGTTTTCAGCACGGCTATTTATTGGCAGCTGATATAGAGGATGCGTTCGCGGCGGTTAGCGCTGGAATGATACATGAGACCCAACGCGACTGGTCGTTCTTCCGCAAGGCAGCACACGAAATGCTGTGGCCTAAGATTGACGCCGAGTACCAACAGGAGTTGCAAGGAATTGTGGAAGGCCTGCATGCACGGACAAACTCAAAGCTGGATGTGGATGACATCGTGGCGATGAACGCGTTTGAAGAGCTGCCGGATTACTACGTGCCCTGGTTCAACAAGCAGCAGAAGGTGGCGCATGCGCCGAATTTGAAAAGCCCCGGAAATTGCAGCGCGTTTGTGGCGACAGGGAGCTGGACGAAAGACGGAAAGATTGTCATGGCGCACAACAACTGGACGAGCTATGCGAACGGTGAGCGCTGGCGCATCGTTTTTGACATCGCGCCGAAAACTGGCCACCGGATTTTGATGGATGGGTTTCCGGGCGTGATCGCGAGCGACGACGATTTCGGAATCAACAGCGACGGGATGATGGTGACGGAGACGACGATCACGCAGTTTGAGGGCTGGGATCCCAACGGGAAGGCCGAATTTGTGCGCGCAAGGAAGGCTTTGCAATACGCGGGTTCGATCGACGAGTACACGAAAATCATGCTCGACGGCAACAACGGCGGCTACGCCAACGACTGGCTTCTGGGAGACAGCAAAACCGGCGAGATCGCGCAGCTCGAGCTGGGGCTGAAGGCTTACAAATTGTGGCGAACGAAAGACGGCGCGTTCGCGGGATCGAACTGGGCGCGCGATCCGAAAGTGATCAAAGAGGATGCCCCGCAATTCGAACCGGGGAATCTTGAGATTTCGCCCAATGCACGGCGCGTACGATGGGATACGCTGCTGAAAGAGAACAAGGGCAAGATCGACGTGAATCTGGCCGAGAAGATGCTCGGCGATCATGTGGACAGTTATCACCAGAAACCGGAAACGAATGAACGGACGCTATGCGGGCACGTGGATTCCTCGCCGCGCGGAGTGGATGTGTGGGGATGGACGCCGTATTTTCCCGGCGGTGCCGTGCAGGCCAAGGCGACGGATTCCAGTATGACGAAAGAGATGAAAATGATGGCGCGGGTTGGACATCCGTGCGGAGTCGATTTTCTTGCCAAGCCGTTTCTCGCAGCGCATCCGGAGTACGCCTGGCAGGAGCCCTACTTGCGCGACATGAAGGCGGGGCCATGGACGGAATTTCATTCCGGGGAAACGGCAGACTCGCAAAAACAATAGTAGGCAAGCGGAAGCGATAGCCGTGCAGCCCGAATCAGAGTCCGGCGCAGGATATTCCCAAGATAAATCCGGAGCTCCTCACTACGGCCAGCGCGTAGCTTGCGCGAAGTGACCAATCAATAGGGTGGTGATCGTAATGCCAGCGCCCAGAAGCATTCCGGCAAGGATGAGTCCGACGACGCTGAGAGGTATCCAGAACCCGGAACGTGCGGCTGGGGGTTCCTTGGTGAGAACCGGAGCGGCGATTGCTAGAGCGTTCTCGGGTGCGGCCTCTAGCGCGAGCGGCGCTCCGGGAACATCGGAAGCTTCGGAGGGCATCACTAGACAGTACCCTTTACGAGGAATCGTCTCGATGTAAAGAGGCTTTTCCGTGGAATCACCGAGGGCCTGACGAAGCTTGTTTACCGTTGTGTTGACATTGGCGTCATAATTTACGTGCGTGTCGGCGGGCCAGAGGCGTTGCCGCAATTCCTCGCGGGTTACGACCTCGCCGGGCTTGTCCAGGAGCGCGACCAGGACTTGGTACACCTTTCCCTGCAGCTTGAGTCGCGAGCCATTCTTAGTTACTTCTTGCCGCTGCTGATCGACCTGAAACGGACCAAAACGCATGAAACGCGGGCCTAAAGGAGGCGCGAAGTTTGATCGTTCGTCCATCCCGGTATCCAGAGTTGGGATAACGTTTGGAGTCATACACCCCATCCTATATAGACATTAGACGCACAAAACGTCCGGGTGTTTAGTGGAGAATACGAAATTCCGATGAAGAAGTTTCCTTTTTTTTCGTGATTACAAGTTCGCGCAACAAAGAACAGACGGAAACGACATTCCAAAGGTTTCGACCGTCCGGACAAAAATCGATTTTTAAGACTGTTATAAAGTATGTATAAATGCTGGCCGAATATGAACAGTTGTCCGTTATTGGGACATGCGCGTCGTCCGCACACGATTCAAGGGAGTCTAAATCCAATTTCTTGAATTTGGTCCCCCGACTGCTTATTTTCCCTTGGTGAGGAGCTCTAAACGCTTGCGAGCGGACTGCGCTGAGGGTACCCAGCCCAAAAACACGCTGGCTACTTAATTTCCCGCGCTTGCTGCACTCTGCGGCAAAGTCATGATTTCGACGCTCGACGGGAATCGCTTGGAGCGATAAACGTGCTGGGTTGCCTTCTGGTAGTCGGAATCTTTAGCTTCGAAAATATTGGGAATAAATTTCTGCGGATTGCGGTCGTATAGAGGAAACCAACTGCTCTGCACTTGCACCATGATGCGGTGGCCTTTCTTGAAAACGTGATCCGCAGTATGGAGATCGATCGTGAAAGGCGTCGCCTCGCCGGGCTTGAGCGGCTCCGGCTTCTCGAAGGAATTGTAGTAGCGGCCGCGGAAGATTTCATCGGAAATCATTAGCTCGAAACCCGATAGTTTCCAGTCGTCAGGATATTTTTGCGGATAAACGTCAATCAATTTAACAATCCAATCGCTATCGGTGCCGCTTGTGGAAGCAAATAATTTCGCGGTGACTTGGCCCGCGAGCGTGACGTCTTCAGATAGATCTTCGGTTTGCCAGGTCAACACATCGGGGCGATTGTCGACGAAGCGCTGATCCTGCACAAGCCAGGTATACCAACTGCCGGGATGGTCCTCAGGATAGGTCATGTCGATGGGGCGATGACGATACGGCACGGGATGCGCTGGATCGCTTACGTAACTGTCGGAGGCGTCAGCGGAATCCGTTTGCGGAGCATCGAAAGAAAGTTTTCCATCCTCGCGGAAATAGAGGTGCTTAGTTTGCGCCTCGCGTGGAGGCCAGGAATCGAAATGAACCCAGTTGTCGCTCCCAGTCTGGAAAAGTAGCGCTTCCTTGAGCGGCAGAGCGCCTTTGCCCTTGAGCCAGTATTCAAACCAGGGAACTTCAATCTTCTGGCGGAAGTAAACAGACGTGTCGCTGCCAAAAGGAATCTCGCCAAGGGACTTGCCTGAGCCGCCGCCCCAGCCGCCGTGATTCCAAGGACCCGCGACGAGATAATTGAGATGTTTCGAATCGGATTTCTCCAGGCGCGCGTACGTCGCCATCGGCCCGTAAAAATCTTCCTGGTCCCACCAGCCGGCCACATTGAGATTCGGGACGGTTGGTTGTTTCAAACCGTAAGCGACCGCGAGGCGCTTCCAAAAATCGTCGTAACTTGCGTGGGCGACGAATTCGTTCCAGGTCGGCAATTTTCCGTGGAAGTATTTTGTATTCGCGTTGGAGAGCGCGCCGAGCCGGAGATAAAAATCGTAAACGTCGAAGCGGTCGAAAGCAAAACTGAAATTTTCGTTCGAGGATTCCAGGAGCGCGGTGTATTCGAAGGCGTAGCTCAGGCGAAAAGCACCATTGTGGAAGAAATCGTCGCCGAGCCAGGTATCTCCCATGCAAGCTTGCTCCGAGACAGCCTTAAGAGCGGGATGCGGATTGATCATGCCCATCGTCACAAGAAAACCGTCGTAAGAAATGCCGTCGAGACCGACCCGGCCGTTGTTGTTCGGAACATTCTTCACCAGCCAGTCGATCGTGTCGTAAGTGTCGGTGCTTTCGTCCACGCCTTTGGGATCGTTCGGATCATGCAGCGGGCGGAGCATGACGAATTTCCCCTCGGAGCCGTAGCGCCCGCGAATATCTTGAAACGCGAAAATGTAGCCCTCAGGAACCATGTCCGAGTACCGATAAATCATGCCGCTGATGCCTTTGTCCGAGCTGGCGATTCCGTAAGGGGTGCGATTCATGAGGATTGGCAGCGGCGCTGTGGTGTTTTTGGGCGTGTAGACCTCGGTGTGCAGTTTGACGCCGTCGCGCATAGGAATCATGACTTCGGTCTTGTTGAAGAGCGCGGAAAAATCGGGACGCTGACGCTGTGGAGCGGCTCCAAAGCGCGGTACAAACACAAGACTCGCTATGGCAAATAAAACGAGGGCGCTGGCTGTCTTGCGGACGGTACGCATGGAGACTTCCTCTGGAGTGACGCGGTTGATCATCATTTTTTCGGCGAAGTCGAGAATATCACAAGAGACCGAGCGCGCCATTTCCGCCAGCAGGAACTTCCCTCGCCGGAATGGCATTCGCGGATGAAAAAAACGTTAGTTTCCCGCCGTTGCCGGGGCAAGCGAGAGCATGACTCCCGAAGGATATTCCTTTGAACGGTAGATTCGCTGAGTTGCTTTCTGATAGTCGGATTCCTTCGCTTCAAAAATATTGGGGACGAATTTCTGAGGATTGCGGTCGATGATGGGGAACCACGTGCTCTGCACTTGCACCATGATGCGATGGCCCTTCTTAAAGACATGGTTCGCAGTGTGCAGGTCAATCGTGAATGGGGTGATCGTGTCCGGCGTGATGGGCTCCGGTTTTTCGAACGACTTGCGGAAGCGTCCGCGGAAAACTTCGTCCGCAATCATCAGCTCGTAGCCAGAGAGTTTCCAGTCGTCGGGATACTTTTCCGGGTAGACGTCGATCAGTTTGACGACCCAGTCGGAGTCGCTTCCCGTAGTGGACGCAAAAAGTTTCGCGGTCACTCTGCCGGTCACAGTCAGATCCTCTGTGAGTTCGTCAGTCTGCCAGGTCAGCACATCCGGGCGATTGTCCACGAACCGCTGGTCCTCCACGAGCCAGGTGGGCCAGCCGCCCGGATGATCGTCAGGGTAAGTCATGTCAATCGGGCGATGGCGGTACGGAACGGGATGAGCTGGGTCGCTGACGTAGCTATCGAATGATTGCGGGGTGGCTACTTGCGGCGCGTCGAAAGAGAGCTTGCCGTCTTCGCGGAAGTAAATCTCTCGCGTTGCCGCATCGTGCGGAGGCCAGGAATCAAACTGCACCCACTTGTTGCTTCCAGTTTGGAAAAGCAGCGCCTCCTTGAGCGGCAGACTGCCCTTGTTCTTTAGCCAGTAGGCGAACCAGGGCGCTTCAATCTTTTGGCGGAAGTACAGTGATGTGTCACTGCCGAAGGGAATCGCACCAAGGGATTTGCCTGAGCTGCGGGCCCAGCCGCCGTGATTCCACGGGCCTGCGACGAGATAGTTCAGGTGGTCCGGATCATTTTTCTCGAGAAGTTCGTAAATCTTCATGGGGCCATAAGCATCTTCCTGGTCCCACCAGCCGGCCACATTGAGATTCGGCACTTTTGGTTTCGTCAGGATGTAAGGCATGGCCTCCTGCTTCCAGAAGGCGTCGTAATTCGGGTGCGCGACGAAATCCTCCCAGGTGGGCAGCGTCCCGTGGACGTAATTTTTGTCAGCATTCGAAAGCGCGCCGAGACGCAAATACCATTCATAGGTGTCGAACTGATCGAACTTAAATACAAAATTCGTCTTGCCAGTCTCCATCATGGTGGAGTATTCGAAGCCGTAGCTCAGGCGGAACGCGCCGTTGTGATGAAAATCATCGCCGAGAAACATATCCGCGGGGGAAGCTTGCTCGGAAACGGCTTTGAGCGCGGGATGCGGTTCGAGCATTCCCATCACCGTGAGCCAGCCGCCATACGAGATGCCGACAAGACCTGCGCGGCCGTTATTCTGCGGGACGTTTTTCACCAGCCAGTCGATGGTGTCGTAGGTGTCTGTGCCCTCGTCGATGGCTTTGGGATCTTTCGGATCACGTACCGGGCGCTGCATCACGAAAGTTCCTTCGGAACCGTAGCGGCCGCGAATATCTTGAAAAACAAAGATATAGTCGTCGGGAATCATCTCGGCATAGCGTCCGAGGATGCGGCTGTAACCCTTGTCATCGTCGTGTATTCCGTAGGGCGTCCGCTCGATGACGATGGGAAGCGGCTCGGTGGAATTTTTAGGCGCGTAGATTTCCGTGTGCAGCTTTACGCCATCGCGCGTCGTGATCATGACGTCCGTTTTGTTGAAGAGTAGCGAATAGTCAGGCGGATTCGGCGCTTGGGCGCGGCCGGTGAGCATAAATAGCAGCAGGATGGCAATAACCCACAGATAGATTCTGCCGTTCCACAACAAACGCGCGAATCGCATTGCAATTCCCTCCAACAACCCATCTTAGAATCAGGCGAGCCAACCTGGGTGAGGATAGTACACGAAACGAGCAGAGAAACAGATGTTTCAATTTCTCTTCGTCGCCGGACATGGGCTTTGGGAAAGCGACAGCTAAGATTGGCTGTCCCACATGGGGCCGGTCTGCTAAACTATAGGTTGCTCGACCACACCTGAGAACAGAGGAGATTCGTCCGGGCTGCTGGTTGTTTCAGCAGCTATTTTTGTCTTTGCAGTGACTGCCGCTGAGTAGTCCGCAGACCGACGTAGAAATCATGAGCCAAAATATTCGCAATATCGCCATTATCGCGCACGTAGACCACGGCAAAACGACTTTGGTCGACGCCATGCTGCGGCAGAGTGGAATTTTCCGCGCCAACGAAGCGCTTGTCGAGCGCGTGATGGATTCCAACGACCTCGAACGAGAGCGCGGGATCACCATTCTCGCGAAAAATACGGCGCTTTTTTTCCACGACACGAAGATCAACATCGTCGACACGCCCGGCCACAGCGATTTCGGCGGCGAAGTCGAGCGCGCTTTGCGGATGGTGGATGGAGTCGTCGTGTTGGTGGATGCCAGCGAAGGGCCGCTGCCACAAACGCGCTACGTCCTTCAGAAAGCGCTGGCGGCCAAGCTGCCGCCGGTGATTGTGCTTAACAAGATCGACCGCACGGATGCTCGCGCAAAAGAAGTGCTCGACGAAATCTACGACCTGTTTATCGACCTGGACGCCACGGAAGACCAACTCGACTTCCCCGTGGTTTACACGAATGCGCGCGAAGGCATAGCGCACCGTCAGATCGGGGACAACTCAAAGGATCTTCTCCCACTGTTTGAAACCATTGTGAAAAGCATTCCTGCGCCGCCGGGCGATCCCGATGGCATATTGCAAATTCAGGTCATGAATTTGGACTACAGCGATTTTCTCGGGCGCATCGCCATTGGCCGCGTGTTTAACGGCACGCTGAAGCGCGGTGAGGATGTCGGCATCAGCAAGCTCGACGGAAAGCTGATCTCGACACGGATCACCAAGCTGTACACCTTTCGTGGACTCGAACGCGATGAAGCGGAAGCGGTTGGCGCGGGCGATCTTGTCGCCATCGCCGGTGTGGAAGGCATTCAGATCGGCGAAAGCATCACGGATCTTCAGAATCCGTCTCCTCTGGAGCCGCTGCTGATCGACGAGCCAACGCTCGCCATGATCTTTACTGTGAACAGCAGCCCTCTTTCCGGGAAAGAAGGAAGTTATCTGACGTCGCGGGACTTGCGCGACCGTCTGGCGAAAGAGTTGCTGACCAACGTTTCGATTCGCGTGGAAGATACCGACACTCCGGAATCGTTTCGCGTGTTGGGGCGCGGCGAACTTCAGCTTGCAATCCTGATCGAGACCATGCGGCGTGAAGGATTCGAGCTGATGGTCGGCAAACCGGAAATTGTTGTGCGCACGGAAAACGGCAAGAAGCTCGAGCCGCTCGAACGCCTGGTTATCGACGTACCCGAAAATTTCATCGGGATTATCTTGGAAACCTTGGGCAGCCGTCGCGGCGAAATGCTCAAGATGAGCAATCACAATTCTGGCCGCGTGCGCATGGACTTCAAGATTCCTTCGCGCGGATTGATCGGTCTGCGCAGCCAGCTGCTGACGGACACGCGTGGAACCGCATTGATTCACTCCATTTTTGATGGTTGGACGGATTATGCGGGAGAGATGGCGCTGCGCCCGACCGGCGCGCTCGTGGCGGACCGTTCCGGACCATCGACGGCTTTCGCGCTTTGGAACCTTCAGGAACGCGGCGAACTGTTCATTGGTCCCGCCATCGAAGTCTACGAAGGCATGGTCATCGGGGAAAATTCCCGCGAGCAGGACATGGAAGTGAACGTCACCAAGGAAAAGAAACAAACGAATATGCGTTCATCGAGCGCGGATGAAGCGATTCGGCTGATTCCGCACCGCGAACTCAGCCTCGAACAGGCGATTGAATTCATCGCCGATGACGAATTTGTCGAAATCACGCCGAAGTCGATTCGCCTGCGGAAAAAGGTTCTGCAAGCCAATAAACGTCCGCGCCGCTGGCAGGAGATTCGCGCAAGCCACGAAACCGCACGCTGAAGGTTTTTTGTTGAAGCGGCTTTTAGTGGCCGGACTTCTCTAACAATTCCGCAAGGTATTGCTTCCAAAGCTCGGCCCAGGTATGTGTGCCGTGGCCGTGAGTATTTTCGCTGGCGGGAATCAGGATGAACTTTGAGTTTTGCACTCTCTTGATTTCTCGCTCGGCGATTCCCAGTTCCGGCGGATTGATAAAGTCATCGCCGGAATTGATGTACATCATGGGCGCCTTGATTTTACCGAGCTGCTGCGATGGATCGTAGTTGCGCGAAGCATTTACCTGATACAAGAAATCGTTGGCGTCCAGCGCAGCGAACCGGGCGCGGAAATAGTCGTCAAGATATTTGTCGGCGGCATCGCGCGTCGGGAGAGCTTTCTGCATGGGGATTGGCGCTGCACCAGCGATCAGTAGAAAATCCAGGGCCGTGCGCAGAGCTTGCTTGGGCTCTTCCTTGTAATCGCCGCCCTTCCATTCTGGGTCCTCGCGAATCGCATCCATCACCATTTTGCGCCAGACGCGGTTGCGCCCGGCGATCTGCACCGGCAAACAAGCCAGCGGCATGAGCGCGTCCATGAAATCGGGATACGTCTCGCCCCAGACGAACGAATGCATGCATCCCATCGAAGTGCCCATCACAAGCCGTAGGTGATTGACGCCCAGCCCTTCGCTGACGAGACGGTAGTGCGCGGCGACCATGTCGTCGTAGTCGTACTGAGGGAAGTGCGCGTGTAAACCTTCGCTGGGCTTGGAGGATTTTCCATGGCCGATGCCGTCAGGAAGAATGATGAAGTAGCGCGACGCATCGAGGAGCTGGCCCGGACCAAAAAGTACGCCGGCAAACTGCGGCGCAAAAAACTGCTGACCAGTGCCCCCGGTTCCGTGAAGGATAAGCACGGCGTTGGTCGTGCGCCCCGCTGCATCCTTCACCGGTTTCCCGAGCGTCGTGTAATGCAGCCGCAATTCCGCTAGCGACTCGCCGGAATGAAATTGAAAATTGTGAATGACAAAATCGCCTTCTGTCGATGCGGGGGAAGGTGACTGCTGGGCGGTGCAAGGCATTGCAGCCAAAAACGCAGCCGCGATCGTCGTGCCACAAAACTGCCTGAAGAACTTGATCATCTCTCACCTCTGCGAACCAAAAATCTACCACAAACTACGAAGCGCGGCTCAGCACGAACACTTCTCACGACGCTTGTGTTGCTGTGGTCCTGTGAATAGACTGCAACGCGCTGCAACATCTCAGGTGCCGAGGTGGTTCAATGCGAAGAATTGTTCTATCCAGCCTATGCCTCCTTCTCTTGCCATCTTTCGCCTGGTGCCAATCTAGACCCAAGCTATCGCCCGCAGTAAGCGCGTTCGTAAAGGAGGACACGGCGGTCATTGCTCTGGCCCATGTGCGCGTCGTGGATGGCACGGGCGCCGCCCCGCGCGCGGACCAAACGCTGGTCATCGCAGAGGGGAAAATCGTCGCGCTCGGCGATGCAACCACCACAAGAATTCCCGACGGCGCAAAAGTGCTTGACCTCTCCGGCCGCACCGTAATTCCCGGACTGGTCGGCATGCACGATCACATGTTCTATCCCGCGCCTGGCGGTCCGCCGCCAATGTATCCCGAGCACTTGTCGAGTTTCCCGCGACTCTATTTGGCCGGCGGCGTCACTTCGATTCGAACAACCGGCAGCCTCGAACCTTACGCTGATCTTGAACTCAAACAAGCAATCGATACAGGGAAGCTCGCCGGTCCGAAAATCCATGTCACTGGACCATATCTCGAAGGAGAAGGTGCTTTCGCGTTGCAAATGCATCAGTTGAAGGATGCGGAAGACGCGCGGCAGATGGTCGAATTCTGGATCGCGCGGGGCGCTACCTCTTTCAAGGCGTATATGAACATCACGCCTGACGAGTTGGCTGCCGCAGTAAAGGCCGCGCACGCTCATGGAATCAAAGTCACCGGCCACCTCTGCTCAATCGGTTTCCGCGAAGCAGCTGCTCTTGGCATCGACGACCTGGAACACGGCATCGAGGTGGACACCGAATTTTTTCCAGACAAAAAGTCTGGCGTTTGCCCCAATCCGCAGGCAGCGGCAAAGGCGCTGCTCTCGGTCGACATCGCCAGCAAGTCGATGCAGGACATGATTCACGATCTCGTTGAGCATCATGTTGCAGTCACATCCACGCTGCCAGTGTTCGAAACCTCCGTTCCGGGACGCGCTCCGCTCGATAGCCGGGTGCTGGACGCGATGACCCCGGAAGCGCGCCTCGCGTACCTGACGAGACGCGCGCGAATTTTCGACAACGCCGCAACTTCGGATGCGCCGGCAATCTTCAAGAAGGAATTGGAATTCGAGCACGAGTTCTCAAAGCGGGGCGGACTGCTGCTGGCGGGTCTCGATCCGACTGGCTACGGCGGCGTCATCGCGGGCTTCGGAGACCAGCGCGAAGTCGAATTGCTCGTGGAGGCGGGCTTCACGCCGCTGGAAGCCATCCACATTGCAACGTCCAACGGCGCTCAGTTTCTCGGGGAACTGGACAAGATCGGCACTCTTGCAGTCGGCAAAGCCGCCGACATTGTCGTGCTGCAAGGAGACCCGTCGGTCAACATCAAAGACATCGAGAAAGTGGAGATCGTCTTCAAGGACGGCGTCGGCTACGACTCCGCCAAACTCATCGACTCCGCAAAGGGCATGGTCGGTCTGCGATAAACCGCAGAAGTAGCGCAACAACATCGTCCCGCAACGCGCCTCGCAACTACGGCAGGAGTATTTTCCCGTCCGCGCTCGGCAAAGCTAATCCGACTTCGTGCGCTAAAGTCGGCGCCACGTCGCGCATATCAATCGTGCCAAGCGACTTGCCTGCCGGAACGCCCGGTCCAATCAAAAAGAATGACGCGTGCAAATCCGGCAGATCCGGCAACGCTCCGTGTGTGCCGCCAACTTTTAGTTTGGAAAGAACGGGCCCATCAAGAGATGACCCCGTCCGCCATCCTGGCTTGAGCCCCACAAAAAATGACGCTGTCGGATAACCTCCGCGCTGATGCAGCTCCTCCGATTCCAGGATTCTGTCAATCCCGTTCGCCGGATCGCTCGCTGCCTTTGCGAGCAACTCGCGCACCTGCGATAAAGTCGCGCTATCGCACGGATCTTTCAGCACGATCGCAGCCGACCCGCCCGTTGGCCACGCGATCGCTTTCCAGTCCGTAATCTTCCCCTTTTCATTGACGGTGATCAGCTGTGCATCCCGAAACAAAGGGAACAAATCCAATTGCGCGTCCGTTCGAACAAATCCGTGGTCGGAAACAACAGCAACAAACGCCCGGCCCGGCGCGAATTTCTCCGCCGTCGCGCGGATTCTCCCGATCGTCGCGTCAATACTCTCAAGAACAGCGATGCCTTCGGGACTGAACGGCCCGGTTTGGTGCTGGATGTGATCGAGCGAGCTGAGATGAAGCATTAAAAGCCCGGGATGCTTCTTCTCGAGGACCCACTCCGTGTATCGGCCCAGGATCTCGTCCCCTTTGGCGGACGTGTCGGCTCCGTCGCGAAATTCTCCGAGTTCAGCTCCAGCCTCTTCCAGCAACCCGCGCGTCGAAAGCGCCCGCAACAATTTCGCATCGTCCGGCGTGTTCGCACGCCAGACTTCGGGAATGTTCCAGGTAATGTGCGCGCCGACAGTAACCGGCCACTGGACACTCGCTGTCGTCCACCCAGCAGCGCCCGCAACATCCCAGAGCGTCGGCACGCGAATATCTTCTGTGTACCAATACCAGCCTTCCTCGTTCCGTCGCAGCGGATCAAAAGTCGTATTCGCAAGAATCCCGTGCTTAGCTGGCCAGACGCCGGTAACCAGCGTAGTGTGGCTGGGATACGTCACGGTAGGCAAAACGCCGACCACGCCCTCGGCATACGCTCCCTCTTTCAAGAATCTCCGCAGGTTCGGCGCCTTTGCCCCGTGAGCGTCCGCCTCGGTAATGTAGTCCGGACGCATCCCGTCCACAGAAATCATCACCAGCAGCGACGGAGCCTGCTTCTGAGCCCGGGTGTTCGCTGCCAAGAGCAAAACAACCGCGAGCCCAAAGGCGCAAAAAACGCCGATAGCCCGTCGCCAATCTAAAATTCGAGAATTCCTGCAGGTAGCCATAATGTGCAAAAGAATACCCCAAACCCCTTTGGGGATTTTACAAACTCGCGATAGAAGGATAAATTAGATAGGAACAGCGCTGGACCATGCGGGTGACCGGGTGTCTCAATTCAATGTATTACCCGGGACAGGAATGTTGTAGAGTCTAGCGCTCATGTGCAGCCCGCCGCTGGCCTGTTGTAACGAAATGGCTTAGCTAATTGGTAGTGCTCTCTGGCGGAGCATTCGCGCAGAATCGACAGGTGGATTACGTGAATATTGGACCCTCGAATGGGGCCTCAAACTCGCACTGCACAATAGCTGCTACAGCTACGGCTTTGCCTCCATATACGATGACTCGCGAGGAAGTGAAGTACTACCTGGGACGAGTGTTCGACATACCGGATCGGCGCCTGGAAGCGCTGTTGGCTATCGCGGATAACGCGCAGGTTCACAAACGCTATTCGATTTTTCCAATTGAATATACCGTTGAGCCTCGTCCGCTTTCGAAGACCAACGAAGAGTACATTGAGCACGCGGTGAAGCTCGGCCGCCAGGCGGCGGAAGAGTGTTTGCAGCGCGCCGGTTTGCGCCCAGACGAAGTGGATCTCATCATCACCGTCTCCTGCACCGGATTCATGATCCCCTCGTTGGACGCCCACCTCATCAATCTGATGGGGTTCCGCTCCAATGTGCGCCGCATGCCCTTCACCGAACTCGGCTGCGCCGCTGGAGCGATGGCGCTCAGCCGCGCCGCGGATTATTTGAAAGCCCATCCCGGCGGAAACGTGCTGATCATCTCGGTCGAGTTGCCCTCGCTCACCTTTCAGCGCAAAGACATCTCCCAAGCGAATTTGATCTCCTCGATTCTGTTCGGCGACGGAGCAGCCGCGGTCTTGGTGACAGGAAGAGAGCAGAAAGGCCCCAAGATTCTCGTTTCGGAAACCTACACGTTCCCCGATTCTCTGGGTGCCATGGGCTTCGACTTGCGGGATTCGGGCTTTCACATTTTGCTTTCGAAAGACGTGCCCGAAATGATCGGCCTGAAAATTCGCGGACTCGTGGATGGATTTCTCGAACGCCACGGCCGCAAACAGGAAGACATAAAAGGATGGATTTTGCATCCTGGCGGAGCGCGTTTGCTGGGCAATGTTGAAAAAGAATTGGGGCTCTGCAAGTGTGACACGCAACCCTCCTGGGACATCCTTAGCAACGTCGGCAATCTCTCCAGCGCCACAATTCTTTTCATCCTGCAAGAGTGGATGCAAAAGCGGCCCCTCAAGTCGGGCGAATATGCCATGGCGGCCGCCTTCGGCCCGGGATTCAGCGCCGAATTTCTTCTGCTGCAATGGACCTAAGCGTCATCGCGTTTCTCGGCCTGCTCGTGGCCGTAGCTCTGCTTCGCATTGTGGAGCTGCAAATATCGCGCCGTCACCAGCAAGAGATGATCGCGCGCGGCGCGGCAAAGGTGGAAGAGCCCAGATTCCGCTGGATGGTCTTGTTGCACACCTTAGTACTGATCGGTGCCGCTCTGGAAGTCGTGCTCCTTCGGCGCCCATTCATCCCCATTTTAGCCGCGGTCATGTTTGCGATTTTTCTGGCGGCGAATGTCGTGCGCTGGTGGGTTATTCGAACGCTGGGAAATCACTGGAACGTCCAGGTGATGGATTCAACCAGCCTCGGCGTCGTCTCCTCGGGACCGTTCCGCTATGTTCGCCATCCAAATTACGCTGCGGTCTTTGCCGAGATGCTGTCACTGCCGCTGATCCACACGGCATGGATTACCGCCATCGTTGGTTCGCTCGCACACATCGGCGTACTCTCGATGCGACTTTCCACGGAAGAGCGCGTGCTTCTAGCCAATCCCGAATATCAGGCCACCATGGCCAACAAACCGAGATTCATCCCCGGTGTCTTCTGAAAAAAAGAATTAGCCTTTCCTGGCGCATTCCAGCCCTTGCGCTGTTCGTTTCGCTCACCCCATCAATGTCTCCCGCGCAAACAGTCGCCGATGGCAGTGACTCTGCCTTCACGGAGGTGCCTGACCTGAAAGAAGGCTTCCGCCTTCTTTATGTGCAGAAGTATCCCGAAGCCCGAGAAAAGTTCTCCGCGTGGACTTCTGAACACCCCGCCGATCCGTTTGGGTTTGTGGCTACGGCGGCGAGCTATCTTTTTGAGGAGTTTTACCGCCAGAGCGTATTGACCAGTGACTTTTTCCTGGATGACAAAAAGTTTCTTCGAGGAATCGAGGGGAAGCCCGATCCCGAGCGCCTCAAGAGCTTCGACGCGGAGCTGGCGCAAGCCCGCAAGCTCGCCAACGCGCGCCTCTCGAAGGACAAGAATGACGCTGCGGGGCTCTTTGCTTTGACGATGGCCGCCGGCATGGAATCTAACGCCGACAGTATCCTCGAAAAAAAGCATCTCGATGGCCTTAAAAGAATGAAGGAAGCCAACGAGCACGCCAAGCTCCTGTTAGCGCAACGGCCCGATGCAAATGATGCTTGGGTCGCGCCGGGCTCGGCGGATTACATTATCGGTTGCCTTTCTGGCGGCACTCGAATGGTCCTGTGGTTTGGCGGTATTCATGGCGATAAAAAGCTTGGCATGGAACTGGTCGGAAAAACGGCTGACAAAGGCCGGTATCTCGAGCCATTTGCGAAAGTTCTTCTGGCGCTGGCAGCACGGCGCGAGAAACAGAATGCCTTGGCGCAAAAGCTCTTGCATGAATTGACCGAGGAATTTCCAGACAGCCCGCTCTTCGCCGCGGAATATGCGAAGGTGATGGGCCGGCCGATTCCAGCGGAGATCAAGCCGAATTAGGTTCGCGGGTGGCCGATGACCCCCATCCTTTGAATACCCAAGTTTCCTCAATCTTCTGCCGGGACAGTGCTTTGCTCATTTTTCATCCTGAAGTGATGCAAATTTCACCGCACTTGGGCACGATTGTTCTAGAATTGCATTCCCGGACCGTCCCGAACCGGCAATCATTCTCAAAAGGCGGTGGCTTGTGTTTCAACAGGACCTCTTAAAAGGCCGGGCGATCTTCTTGACAGGCGGCGGAACGGGCTTGGGCCGCTCCATGGCTATGCGTTTTGCCGAGCTTGGCGCGCGCATGTACCTAGTCGGCCGCCGCGAGGAACCCCTGAAGGAAGTTTGCTCTGAAATTCACCGCGCGGGCGGCTCAGCGGCGTTCACCACCTGCGACGTCCGCGATTACGGCGCCGTCGAGGCCGCTGCGGAAAAAGCCGAGCAGCAGTTTGGCCGCATTGATACGGTCGTCAATAACGCCGCTGGAAATTTTATCGCGCGCACGGAAAAGCTTTCGCCAAATGCCTTCAACACTGTCGTGGGAATCGTGCTTAACGGCTCATTTCATTGCACGCAGGCTTTTGCCAAGCGCTGGATCGCTCAGAAGCTCGGCGGCAATGTCTTGAGCATCGTAACCACTTATGCCGCAGCCAACAGCGGTTCGGGGTTCATCGTGCCCTCCGCATGCGCGAAAGCCGGCGTACTGGCCATGACCACCTCTTTGGCCGTCGAGTGGGCCAAATACCACATCCGGCTGAATGCCATCGCGCCCGGGCCATTTCCCACCGAAGGCGCGTGGTCGCGTCTGATGCCCTCAAGACAATTTGAGGAGCACGCCAAAGACAAGCACCCCATGAAGCGCTTCGGACGTCACGAAGAGCTGGCTAACCTCGCCGCGTTTCTCGTGAGCGACATGGCGGAATACATTAACGGCGAGTGCGTGGTAATCGACGGCGGACAGTGGCTGCGCGGCGCGGGCGAGTTCAACGACCTTCTCATGCTGCCCGAAGCTGCGTGGGAAGCGCTCGAAGCTGCTCGCACCAAAAAATCTTGACCTTGGCTATTCTGGAAGAGCCTTTTTTCGCAATTGGACGCGTATTTTCGCGTTTCCAATCGTCTGGCCGTTGGATTCGGCGCGCACGATGATTTCCTGAGGCTCGGGATTTTTCGGCACCGGATCGCCAAGAACCGGCAGATTCACTTCCAGGCGTACTGTTCCCATCTGCTTCGCTCCAACCAAGAATTTCAGACTGCCCGTTTGCAAGGTCCAGCCGGGCGGCAGATTGACGGAAAGCGTGAATTCTCGCGATTCCGCCGTCTGATTGCGCAGCCACAAAGGAATCACAAATGTGCCGCCCGCCTGTTGAGCGATTTCCGGTGGGTCCGGATGGGGCAGTTGCATCAGTCCGTGGGCGCGGCGAAAATCGGCGTAGTAACTCCAAGGTCCGGCAAGCTCGACGGAAACTTCGGGCAGTGCTGGCGCCGGTGTCGCCTCGGGGCGCGCAAAAGGAATCGGCCCCGGAGTAATCCCCTCAAAAACATCTCCCGTCACGCTTCCACCAACCAGTGACTTCCCAAGCACGAAACTTATCCCGCTGCTCCAGAAACTATCTGATGTGACCATCTTTTCGATTTGCGCTTCGTCCATTTTAGTAAGCGTATCAATGAAACTCTTCGCCTGGGTTTCATGGCGGCGAAAAGACTCCAGAGCAATACGCCAATAGGCCTGTTTCGCTGACTTCGATATTTCCTTTACGGAATACTTGGGACCTTTGTCGCGAAAAAGTTCTTCTTTGTCCGCATCCGGAAAGTAATAAATCTTCTTCGTCTGCCAGGGGCGCAGATTCTCGAGGTACGGTTCCAGCCGCCGTAGCGGTGCCGCAACCTGTTCGGGAAACGCCGTCGGATCATCAGCCAGATCGAAAGCCTCGGTCGCAAGAACACCTGCCGCTTGATGGTCTCCGTGATCCTCGCCGATAAACGTCCCCGGCAAAAACGTTAGAATGACCTCTGGGCGGGTCAACCGTACAATCCGCACCAGATTTTCCAGTGCCATGCCGTGATCCCAGTTTGCCAGAGACTGCAAAACATCCTGCGATGCGGTGTCTTTCCCCCCTAAAAACCACACCTTATCGATACCCAGCACTGCGTTCGCGCGGCGAGCTTCGATTTCGCGGATATCGCCAAGCGCCGTGGCCTGTTCAGGCCCAGCTTCATTTGCGCCACTGCTGCCGCGCGTGCCGTAAGCTATCGCGACGCGCTTGCCTTCATCAATCGCTCGCGCCAAATAAGGAGTTGCCGCGCCTTCGTCGTCCGGATGCGCCACGACAAGAAGAATGTCTACCTTGTAGCGCTCATCGGCCTGCAAAATCCGAACGGGAGTTTGCGCGAACGCTTCCTTCGGCATGGGCGAGCAGATTAAGAAGACAAGTATCGGCAGCCAACTTAGACAATTCGCTCCACGCCTCCTTTTAGAATTCAGATGTTGTGGAGGCGTCTTCGGAACACAGGAGCAAATTTGAGATAAACGACTCAATTCGAAGGATGGGTACATCGAAGAATTCTATATCGAACTGACAGAAATCTCACACCACGCCGATGCGTCAAAATCTCGCTTCTCAAGCGGCAAATTTGCGGTTGACCGCGTGCTCCCCCTCCGCAGGTTTCAGGCGTCTATACTAGCAATGGCCAGACTCACCCTTCTCTGCGGCGCGTTGATCGTTCTTTGTGCTCCCGCATTTCAACGGGTTGGCGGGGGTTACTTTTCTTTAGCATTCGCGCGACTCCGAGCTGCTCCTTGACCCGGATACAGTGCGCCGATAAGCTTAGAGTTTCTCCTTCCAGGTGAGCTAATCATGGAGCAAGTGCAAGTCACGTTGCCGGATGGCAAGGTTCAAGAGGTGCCCAAGGGCACTACTCCGGCGGATATCGCGCGCAACATTTCGCCCCGGCTGGCCAACGCCGCCCTTGTAGCTCGTGTGACCGCTACCAACGGAACTCCGCTACCCAATGCTCCCGATTTGGGCGAACTGATCGATCTCCGTCGCCCGCTTGAAGAAAACGTCAAGCTCCAGATCCTCACAGAAAAAGATCCCGACGCGCTTTTCGTCTTTCGGCATTCCGCGGCGCATTTGCTTGCCGCCGCCGTGATGGAGCTTTACCCAAACGTCAAGCTCGGCATCGGCCCGCCAACCGACACCGGTTTTTTCTACGAATTCCTCCGCGACGAGCCTTTTACTCCGGAAGATCTCGCGAAAATCGAAAAAAAGATGCACGAGCTCGCCGCGCAGGACTTGCCGAACGAGCGCAAACTCATTCCCAAGCCCGAAGCTCTCGAGCTCTACAAAAAGAGCAACCAAATTTTCAAATGTGAGCTGGTCGAAGAAAAAGCCAACGAGCTGATGGTCTCCTTTTACACCACTGGAAAATTCATCGACTTCTGCCGCGGCCCGCACATCCCCTCGACAAAGCGCATCACCGCGTTCAAGCTCATGAGCGTCGCTGGCGCCTACTGGAAGGGCCAGGAAGGCAATCCGCAACTTCAGCGAATTTACGCCGCAGCCTTTTTCACGCAAAAAGAGCTCGACGAATACCTGCACCGCCTCGAAGAAGCCAAGCGCCGCGATCATCGCAAACTCGGCGTCGAACTCGAATTGTTCAGCATTCAGGAAGAAGCCGGCCCCGGCCTTATCTTCTGGCATCCCAAGGGCGGCCTCATTCGCAAAATTGTGGAGGACTGGCTCCGTGAGGAGCTCCTCAAGCGCGGCTACGATCTCGTCTACACGCCGCACATCATGCGCCTCGACCTCTGGAAAACCAGCGGCCACACCGGCTTTTACAAAGACAGCATGTTCGGCCCCGTGGAAGTCGAGAAGGCCGATTATCAGCTCAAGCCCATGAACTGTCCGGGCCACATCCTGATCTACAAATCAAAACTCCACAGCTATCGCGATCTTCCTGTGCGTCTCGCCGAACTCGGCACCGTTTATCGCTACGAGCGCAGCGGCGTGCTCCACGGTCTCCTGCGCGTCCGCGGCTTTACTCAGGATGACGCGCATATTTTCTGTACACCTTCGCAAATCGAAAGCGAAGTGGAAGCCTGCATCGATTTCGCCTTTGCCGTAATGAAAACTTTTGGCTTCGACAAATACGAAGTCGAGCTCTCAGACTGGGACGCTTCGCACCCGGAAAATTATGCTGGCAAGCCCGAAGACTGGAAACGCGCCACCGCCGCACTTGCCGAAACCATGAAAAAGCTCAACATTCCGTATAAAACCATCACCGGTGAAGCCGCCTTCTACGGCCCCAAAATCGACGTCAAGCTCATCGACGCAATCGGCCGCCCGTGGCAGCTCACCACCGTCCAGTTCGATTTCAACTTGCCCGCGCGCTTCGGACTCGAATACGTGGCCGAAGACGGCGCCAAGCATCAGCCGCTGATGGTCCACCGCGCGCTGCTCGGCTCCGTCGAACGCTTTTTCGGCATTTTGATTGAGCACTACGCTGGCGCATTCCCGCTTTGGCTCGCGCCCGTGCAAGTCCAGATCTGCCCCGTCAGCGAAAAAGTCGCCGACTACGCCAAACACGTCACGGAAACTCTCAAGCGCAACAATATTCGCGTCCATCTCGACGACCGCAACGAAAAGCTCCCGGCAAAAATCCGCGACGCTCAGCTCCAAAAAATCCCCTACATGCTCATCGTCGGCGCAAAAGAAGCCGAGGCCGGCACCGTCTCCGTCCGCCATCGCAGCAAAGGTGACCTCGGCCCCAAGCCCCTCGCCGAAGTCGTCGCCGCACTGCAAGAAGAAGTCACAACTCGCTCGCTTAGTTGAAAAATTTTCCCAGTGCATGCGCTTGAATGACCTTCACCGATAGCTGGTGCATTTTCTGAAACCTCCTTCCCAAATTTCTCTTTGAGGGAAGTGGCCGCCGTGTTACGTTCCCTGCTGATGGGTTTCCCTCCAGCCAATCCCACGCCGCAATTCGCCACAGCGGAGTACGCGGGCAGCGGCGACGTTTGCAAATCGTGTAATCAATCTATCTCTGGTGCGTACTATCGAATCAACGGTTCACTCGCTTGCGATCGCTGCACCACGCAATTGCAAACCCAACTCCCAAAGACTCGCACGCCGCTTTCGTTCGCGCCCTCACCTTTGGCATTGGCGCCGCGATCCTGGGACTTATCGGCTACGCGGCTTTCACGATTATTACCGGCATCATGATCGGCTACATCTCTCTAGCGGTCGGCTGGCTGATCGGCAAAGCCATGCGTACCGGCTCACGAGGCATTGGAGGTCGCCGCTATCAGATTGCCGCCGCGCTGTTCACCTATGCCGCTGTCTCGATGGCCGCCATTCCGATCTACTTTTCCCAAATCAGCAAAGACAAAGCCACCAAACCTCCACAGGTGAAGACGGCGCCCGCGAATCCCGGCGCCGCTGCTGATGACGCCGAAGGGGACGATTCCGCTTCCTCATCCGGCGGAGCAACGCCAGCGCCCCCCGCGAAACCCAAGATGAACTTCTTCATGGCCATCGGTGTGTTGGCGCTTATTGGTCTGGCTTCTCCCTTTCTAGCATTGCAAGATCCCTTCCACGGTGCGATTGGTCTCATAATTTTGTTTGTTGGCATCCGCTTCGCCTGGCAACAAACCGGCGCCCCGAAAATCGATATCGTCGGCCCGTTCCAAAGCCGCGCGCCTGCACCGACGCCCGCAGCCTGAAACCGCATAGCCTCAACCCGTGTCCTCGCCGCCCATTGTTGAACCCATCCGCAATTGTCACAACTGCGGCCAATCCGTGCCGCTCGGCGCGCTCGATTGCCCGCAATGCCACTCGCTGCTCTACAGCGAAGAACTCGTCCGCATCTCTGCGAAAGCAAATCAACTCGAAGAACAAAATGCGCTCCCGCAAGCCCGCGACGAATGGCGGAAAGCCCTCGCTCTTCTTCCGCATAATTCGAATCAGGCGGAATGGATTCGCGGCAAAATCTACAAACTCGAATTGACCGAAAAACACACCGCATCGCAACCGCCGAAGAGCGATTGGACGAAACGCCTGGGCCCTCTCGCACCGATTGCCATCTTGTTCGCAAAGAGCAAAGGTCTTCTTCTCGCAATCTTCAAATTGAAATTCCTTTTTAGTTTTTTCGCGTTCCTCGCGATCTACTGGACGCTCTACGGCTTCAAATTTGGCGTAGGTTTTGCCGTCCTGATTCTCGTCCACGAGCTCGGTCATTACCTAGACATCCGCCGCCGCGGCCTCCCCGCCGACATGCCCGTCTTCCTCCCTGGGCTCGGCGCCTACGTTCGATGGGAAGCCATGGGCGTCACTCGCCAAACTCGCGCCGCTGTCAGCCTTGCCGGGCCCCTCGCCGGTTTGCTCGCTACCGCCGTCTGTGCCTATCTTTGGCATTACACCGGTTACGGCTTGTGGAGCGTCCTGGCGAGAGTTTCCGGCGTGCTAAATCTCCTAAATCTCACGCCCGTCTGGATCCTCGACGGCGGCCAAGCCATGAACGCTCTCTCCAAAGCAGAACGATTTGTCCTTCTCGCTCTGACTCTCGCGCTCTGTGCCTTTCTTCGCGAGGGGTTATTCTTTTTGGTTGCAGCAGGAATCACCTATCGCCTCTTCACCAAAGATCTCCCTCCCATTCCGAATCCGCGCATCGCGGCTTACTATGCGTCCCTCCTCATAGGACTTGGCGCAATCCTCTATATAATTCCGGGTCAAGGTCTGCTTCCAAAGTAACGACCGATTACAGAAAGTCGAGGAATTCGTGCGTCAAACAATTTCCAGGCGATCGATACTCTCAGCTGGAGCCGGACTATTCCTCACTAAGGCCGCCAGTCCTCGCTCATTGTTTTCCGCGGAGAAAGAAGGAGCGCCTGCCATGCTTGATCACATTCTCCTCGGCTGCACCGTTCTTACTAGCGGCATCGAGTTCGTCGCAAAACACACTGGCGTCCGAGCCGCATTCGGCGGCGTCCATCCTGGACGTGGAACGCAAAATGCCCTCCTCTCGCTCGGCGAAAAACACTATCTAGAGATCATTGCGCTCGATCCGCTGCAATCCGACGCGCCAGACCATTACGGCGTGGCGAAACTCATTTGGCCGCGCCTGGTCGGCTGGGCCGCCCATCCTGGCGACCTCAATTCATTCGCGACCCGACTCCGCGAGGCAGACATTGCCTTCGATGGTCCTAATCCCGGTTCACGCAAACGTCCTGACGGCCGCCTCCTTCAATGGAAAACTCTCAATCTCAAGGACGATCACTCCGGTTTGCTTCCTTTCTTCATCGAATGGAGCGCCGATACCATCCATCCTTCCGCCGACTCACCCACCGGCTGCCGCATTGTTCGCTTCGAAATCGCAACTCCGGAGCCCGAACAGCTAAGCAATACCGTGGCAATCCTGGGTCTCGACGTGAAAATCGTAAAAGCCGAGTACGCACAACTTCGCACAACCATCGCCGGCCCGAAGGGTGAGCTTGCCCTCATCAGCTGAAACGGTTAAGCGCTAACTAGATAGGGAGCGATGAGCAGAATTCTTCACAGCGTTCAATGGGGTTGCTTAGGTGTACTTGGGGCGGCCCTTTGCTACTGGTCTACGCGGCTTTCAGTGTTATATAACGCCTGGACTACGAGCTTTCGAGAACGCCACCCGCATATCAACCCCCCGCCAACCCCCGATGCACGAAACTCGAACACGAAAATAATGAATTGGCTCTTTCGCATTCTAGGCGCGTCCCTTTTTCTGCTCGCAATCGTCGTGCTACTACTGGACATCCGGAATTCTCGCTGACTCCTCCCCCCGTCAGTTTGGGTATTGCCGGGCAACCCGCAGAGCATGCTATACTTTGAAACCCGTCCCCGGCCCGTTTTCGGCTGTGGGGACGGATTTGTGACGATTCGAGGCCCAGCCCGGCGAGGCGGGCAGCAAGGCGCCTTTCAGCTATTAGGGGGGAATATCGCAGAACGCAGCTTCCGGCAGAGCGACCGTATCCGAGTTAACGAAAGGATCCGGGCGCGCGAACTCCGGGTGATTGATGAAGACGGCGGCCAGCTTGGCGTCATGCAGCCGTTCGAAGCGCTGAAACTGGCGCGCGAGCGCGGGCTTGATCTGGTGGAAATCTCGCCGACGGCGGATCCTCCAGTTTGCAAGATCACCGACTACGGCAAGTATCTCTACCAGGCCAACAAAAAAGCGCACGAACAGCGCAAGAGCAGCCGTGGCTCGCAGCTCAAGGAAGTAAAGTTTCGCCCAGCGACCGCGGAGCACGATTATCAGGTTCGCAAAAACCAGATCATCCGCTTCCTCGGCGATGGCCACAAAGTTCGCGCCATGATTTTCCATCGCGGCCGCGAAATGGCGCACCAGGAAGTCGGCCGCGCCAAAATGAATCGCTTACTCGTGGAAATCGGCGACCACTGCCAGATCGAAACCATGCCCCGAATGGAAGGCAACGTTCTGGTCGCGCTGTTGGCCCCGAAAAAGGGCGTTTCGGTTGCCAAGCCCTCCGGGCAATCAACGGCCAATGCCCAGCAGTCGCAATAGCTTTGGCACTTGCACTTTGTAGAGGCACGGCATGCCGTGCCCGCTGATCGGTTACCCGGAAAACGGAATTGTAGCGGCGGTCTAAGCTCCGCCCGTCAAGGAGAGTATTTCAAGTCATGCCAAGGAATTCGACAAAACCAAAACTGAAACTGAAAACCCACCGCGGCGCAAGGAAGCGTTTCAAGATCACCGCGAACGGCAAAATCAAACGCATGCACTCTGGCAAGCGCCACTTGATGGGCACCAAAGCTCCGGGCCGCATGCGCAAGCTAAAGAAGCTGACGCTGGTCAGTCCCAGAGACGTAGCCGCCGTCCGCCAAATGCTTCCATACGGCTAAAGCCGTAGAGTTTTCCACGCGCGAGGAGTCATATTTCACACGCGCAATAATTTTCTTCGTAGGGGCACGGCATGCCGTGCCCTTCCGATCGAAACGCAGGACGCAAGTCCCGCGTATCGTGCCAGGCAGCGCTTCACGGGTGCCTGCCGGCCGATAAGCCGCAAAAAAGTGTTTGCCGCAAGGCAAACAACGTGCGGCTAGCAATACAATCAGAGACAAACCCGCTGCCTAACGCGTATTTCCTCGCGTGAGCGCACCTCGTTTGTCTCCCAACTTAAGGAGAAAAACCCATGGCACGCGTAAAACGCGGCACAAAACGCCGCGCTCGTCGTAAAAAGTACCTCAAACGGACAAAAGGCTTTTTTCTAACAAAAAGCAAGCTCTACCAATCCGCGCAAGAAGCCGCGAATCGCGCCGACCGTTACGCCAAACGCGATCGTCGCGTAAAAAAGCGCGAATATCGCAAGCTCTGGATCCAGCGCATCGGCGCAGCCGCCCGTAATAACGGCCTGACCTATGGCCAGCTGATCCACGGCCTCAAAGCCGCCGGCGTCTCTCTAGATCGCAAGATCCTAGCCGACATCGCGGTCAAAGACGCCGCAGCCTTCACAAGCCTGGTAGCCAGCGCGAAAGCTGCCGCGCCGCCCCAAGCCAAAAAGGCGTAGCTGAGATTCTCTCGATCATTGCGCCCCGTCCGCGCGTTTCCCGTAGGGGCACGGAACGCCGTGCCCTCACGGTGTAATCTATCTCGCGATTATGCCACCTACTGAACTCGGCCTTGAAAAGCCCCTCGCGGCCCTCGGCATCACGCAAGCCGAGCAGATTCCTGCTCGCTTTGCAGCGCTTCGTGCTCATTTCGAGGGCCAGTTCCAGACCATTCATCACGAATCGGATTGGAAAATCTTTCGCGACTCCTGGCTGGGCCGCAAATCCGGCGTCCTGGCGCAAATCACCGACAACTGGCTGAAACCTGCCTCCCCCGAGCTAAAACGCGCTGTAGGCGCCGGCCTGAACGAACTTCGTGCCCATGTCGAATCGCAAATCGAATCGCGCCGAGTCGCTATAGAATCCGGCGCCGACCAATCAGCTCTTGCGCATGAGCACGTCGATCTCTCTCTCCCCGGCGTCACGCGCCCCATTGGCTCTCATCACCTGATCCGCCAAGTCTTCCAGGAAATCGAAGACATCTTCGTCTCCATCGGTTTCTCCGTCGTCGAGGGCCCCGAAATCGAAACGCCTTACTACAATTTCGAAGCGCTCAACATTCCCGAGTTCCATCCCGTCCGCGACGATATGGACACCTTCTATCTCGACCTTCCGAAGGGCGCGCCGACGCCGCTGCTTCTGCGCACGCACACGTCGCCGATGCAAATCCGCACCATGGAGAAGCAAAAGCCTCCCGTGCGCGTCATCGTACCCGGCAAGGTCTATCGCCGCGACAATCCCGACGCCACGCACTCCTTCATCTTCCATCAAGTCGAGGGCTTGGCCGTCGATTCGGATATCACTTTCTGCGACTTCACCGGGACGATCGAATATTTCGTTAAACAATTCTTCGGCCCTGGCGTAAAAACCCGCTTTCGCCCCAGCTATTTCCCGTTCACGGAGCCGAGCGTCGAGTTCGACGTCTCCTGCATCTTCTGCGGCGGCAGCGGCACAGCCGCAGGCGGCGGCACTTGCTCCAAGTGCAAAGGCGCCGGCTGGATCGAACTCTTCGGCGCCGGCATGGTCGACCCTGCCGTCTACGGCTTTGTCAAATACGACCCGAAAAAAGTCAGCGGCTTCGCCTTCGGCATGGGCATCGACCGCCTCGCCATGCTCAAATACCAAATCGACGACATCCAAGTCTTCTTCCAAAACGACGTCCGCTTCCTCCGCCAATTTCCATGATCCACTACCTCACCACAACACCGCCATTTCGAACGGAGCGAGCCGACGCTTTTTCTTTCACGTTCGCTCCTGCGAACGTGTCGGCTCGCGGAGAGAGAAATCTCTCTTCGATTTCAGCGGTTCGGCGACTCTCATGACCTTCACCGACTCCAAACAACGCTTCTCCAACCGCGTAACCGACTATGTCCGCTATCGTCCCGGCTATCCCTCGGCCGTTCGCGACGTCCTTCGCGCCGAATGCGGCCTCAAATCCGGCCACGCCATCGCCGACATCGGCTCCGGCACCGGCTTCCTCAGCGAACTTTTCCTGAAAAACGGCAATCGCGTCTTCGGCGTCGAGCCCAACGAGGCAATGCGCCTCGCGGGCGAAGAATATCTCGCCTCCTATGACGGCTTCGTAAGTCTGAACGGCTCCGCAGAGGCCACCACGCTCGACGATGCCAGCGTAAACTTCGTCACCGCTGGGCAAGCCTTTCACTGGTTCGATCAAAACGCGGCACGCGGCGAATTCAGTCGCATCCTCAAGCCAGAAGGTTGGGTAGTCGTTATTTGGAACGAGCGGCTCACGGACGCAAGCCCCTTTGTCCGCGAGTATGAAGACTTGCTTCGAAAATTCGGCACGGACTATGCCAGCGTGAAAGAAAGCTATCCAAAGGAGCAGCACATGCGCGATTTTTTTGGCGTTGGCGCTTACTTCTCGCACACGCTGCAGAACTTCCAGGAATTTGATTTCGATGGAGTCGCCGGCCGGCTGCGTAGCAGTTCGTTTGTCCCGACACAAGATCATCCGAATTTCACGCCCATGATGGCCGAACTGCAAAGAATTTTTGACGCCCACAACCAGGATGGCCAAGTACGCCTCGAGTACACCACACACATCTACTTTGGCCGGTTGAATTCTCCCGTGGTGACCAAGAACTGGAATCTCGCATGAAGGTCATCTACAACTGGCTGAAAGAATTCGTCGAGGTGACCGCCCCGCCGAACGACGTAGCCTCGCGCCTGGCTCTTTCCGGCACCAACATCGGCAGCGTAGAAAACGGCCCGCACGGCGCGGTCATCGACGCCGAAGTCGGTTCAAACCGCCCCGATTGCCTGGGTCTTTACGGAATCGCCCGCGAACTCAGCTCAGTCTACAAGCTCCCGCTGAAGCCCGTCAGCCCAAAGCCTGCCGAAAGCGCAACAAAAGTATCTGACGCCGTAAAAGTTGAGATCCAATCCCCCGAACTTTGCGGTCGCTTCACCGCTCGCGTTATTCGCGGCGCAAAAATCCAGCCATCGCCGAAATGGCTGAAAGACCGCCTCGAAGCAAGCGGCGTCGCCAGCATCAGCAACGTCGTCGACATCTCCAACTACGTCATGATCGAGCTCGGCCACCCGCTTCACACTTACGACTACGACAAAGTCCGCGATCACCGCATCGGCGTCCGCCGCGCAAAGTCTGGAGAAAAAATCCGTACTCTTGACGGCCTTGAGCGCACCCTCGATTCCTCGATGTCGGTCGTCTACGACGGCGACGGCTCCCGCGCCGTTGGCATCGGCGGCATCATGGGCGGAGCCGACACCGAAATTTCTTTCTCCACGAAAAACATCCTCATCGAATGCGCCTGGTTCGAACCGATCGCTGTTCGCAAAGCCGTGCGTTCTCTGAAACTCCACACCGAAGCCTCCACGCGTTTCGGCCGCGGCGCCGATCCCGAAACGGCCGAATTTGCCTCGCGGCGCGCCGCCGAACTCATTCTGCAACTCGCCGGTGGCGAGCTGCTGGCGGGCGTCGTCGATGTCTACCCAGGCAAACGCGCTCCGAAAAAAATTCAACTAACGCGCACGGAACTTCTTCGGGTGATGGGCGGGGACGTTCCTGACAAGGAAATCGAAGCAATCCTTAGCGCGTTGGGCTTCGCTCCCGTTCGAGTCGGCGAAAATCGCGGTGCCGAAGGCTCGCTGCTCGCCGCGTGGGAATGCACGCAGCCAAGTTGGCGCGCCGAAGTTGAACGTGAAATCGACTTAATCGAAGAAGTCGCGCGCATCTACGGCCTGGACAAATTTCCCCCGCGCCTGCCCGCCGCCCGCCAAGGCGCGCAGCGTCTCCCAAAGTTCGAACCCGAGCTGCGTGTCCGCGAACGCCTAATTGGACTTGGTTATCGCGAAATTCTAACGATCCCGCATGTGGCCGAGGAACGCGACGCGCTCTTCCGCCCCGAAGGTGTCACTCCCGCGCGCCTTTCGAACCCGCTCTCCGAAGAAGCCAGCGTTCTTCGTTCGAATGGCCTCGTCACGATGGCCGCTGCTCTCGAGTGGAATCTCAATCACGGCCAGCGAAACGTCCGCCTCTTCGAAATCGGCCGCAGCTATCGCCTAGAAGGAAGCGCCTCCGTTGAGACCCTGATTCTAACCATCGGGGCGACCGGTGAAGCTCGCGAAAAAGGCATCTACGAAGCTGCGCGCGAGTACGAATTCGCCGACCTAAAAGGGGACCTCGACACCATCGGCGCCCTCGCCGGCAGCTTTGAATGGAAGGAAGGCGGAGCAACGTGGACTCACGCCGCTCGCCGCGGAACAATTCATCTGCAATCCGCCGATCCACGATCCGTCGATCTGCAATTCGTCAGCCCACAAGCCGTCATTTCGAGCGAAGCGAGAAATCTCTCTTCGATTGGAACGGCGGGACAACTCGCACGCCGCATCGCCGAAAAATTTAAATTACGCCAGGAAATTTTCCTCGCCGAAATTCAGGTCGACGCTTTGTACGCTCAGATTCGCGCGGCAAAAGAAGCACGTCGCTATGAGCCGCTTCCGCGTTTCCCTGCGGTCGAGCGCGATTTTTCCCTGCTGCTAGCCGATGGCACAGCGTTTTCGGACGTCGTCAAAACAATTCGCTCGCTCAACATCGCAGAAGTTGCATCCATCGACGCCGCCGATCTCTTCCGCGGTAAAAATGTTCCCGGCGGAAAATATTCGCTGCTCGTACGCGTAACGTTTCAGAGCCGCGAAGCCACGCTGACCGACGCGCGGATCAGCGATTTCTCAGCCAAAATTATATCCGCCATCGAAAGACAACTCGGTGCGCAGCTCCGCGCCAGTTGATAGTTCTCGTCCGCGCCACTGTGCGCTACAATCCCGAGACATGAGCAGCCCAGTAAGAGTCGAGATATTTGGCCAGACGTACGCGATTCGCGGCGATCTGGACGAAGCGTACGTCCACAAGCTGGCTGAGTATGTCGACGAAAAAATGCACGCGATTGCAGCGGGCACGGCGACGGTGGACACGCAAAAAGTGGCCGTGCTGGTTGCGTTGGCGATTGCCGACGAACTTCACAGTATTCAGAAAGACCGCGGCGATCGCGAAGAATTGATGCGTGAACAAGCCGAGCGCTGCCTGACGCTCGTCGAGCGCGCGCTGAAACAAACCGCTTGAAGGACTCTTCATTTGCGTTTGGAAATCTCATCGAGCAAACACTCACAGCAAAAGCAGATTCCTCGCTTCGCTCGGAATGACAATCTACTTATACTCAATCTCATCTCATTGGCTCCAGCTTGTTGGGGTGCGGATCCAGCGGTGTTTGCGGAGTTCGGCGTGGAGGGCGGGGGGCAGGGGGCCTTTGGCGCTGGCGGCTAGATTTGTTTCGACGTGATTGGTTTTGCGCATCCCGGGGATGATGGTGGCAACGTCCTTGTTGTTGAGGATGAAACGTAGCGCCATTTCCGGCATGGTCATACCATCTTTGAGAAAAGGCTTGAGAGCCTCGGCGTGGGCCACGCTGGTCTTGAGATTTTCGGCGACGAAATAGGTGCTGCGCCAATCGCCCTTGGGCCAGGTGCTCTCGAGTGTGAGCGTTCCGGCGAGTGAGCCTTCGTCGAATGGAACCCGCGCAATGACGGCGACGTCCTTTTCGCGGCACGCGGGAAATAGTTCGTCCTCGGGATTTTGGTCGAAGATGTTGTAGATGACTTGCACAGCGTCAACTAGGCAGGCGCGCACTGCGCGAATGCCGTTCCAAGGCTCCCAGCGATTGAGGCTGATGCCCACGGCGCGGACTTTGCCGCTGCTGCGAAGGTGTTCGATGGCGCGCGGCAAACGCTCGTCGTCGAGCCATTTGTCTTCCCAGGTGTGAAACTGGATGAGATCGAGCGTGTCGACTCCAACGTTGGCGAGACTTTTCTCGACGTACTCGACGATGTAATCGGGCGGGAAGCAATCATCGAGCGAAAATTCGCGGCGGCTGGGCCAGCGGCGATTTTTCGGTGGGATTTTCGTGGCGACATAGAGTTTTTTGTCGGGTCCGCCGACAGCGGCGTTGCCTTTGTTGGCGCGAAGAATTTTTCCGAGAAGCTGTTCGCTGTGGCCGTCGCCATAGGCCCAGGCGGTGTCAAAAAAGTTGCAACCGAGATCGACGGAACGCTGCAGCGACGCGAGCGATTCTTTATCTTCCGAGCCGGTCCAACCGGCCATGCCCCACATCCCGTAGCCAATTTCGCTGACGTTCCATCCGGTGCGGCCGAATCTGCGGTAATGCATTGGTGTGTGCCTCCTAGTTTTGGAGCGCACATTATACCCAGACAGAGTCAGTATCGCGTGATGCGTCACCCGTGCGTGGTGGAAGAAGCTTTGAAGCTCCTCCCCCTTCAGGTCTCTCGACGGCTGAGATGAACATGCACATCAATAGCGCCAGCTGGTGGTGTCGGCGCCTGGGGGAGCGGTCTTGAGCATGTGAGATTCGGATTCGCGGAGGACGCGTTGGGTGAAGGTTAGGCCGCCTTCGCGGGTAGTGGAGCCTGGGGGGCCGGTGTAGCAGTGGGGTTGGTCGACGCCATAGTCGAAGGTGGCGTCGGAGTGGGGATTGGCCGAGGCTTCGAGCGAGCGCTGCATCAGGTGGACGGCGCCGTCCAGGAAGAAGGTGTCAGCGGTACCGACCATTACGTGGAGTTTGCCTTGGAGCTTGGGGCCTAATGTTGGCCAGTCGCGTTGCAGGATGGCGGTCAGGTCGTAGTGTTCGCGCCAGTAGGCGGCGACATCTTTATTAATCACGCCGGTGCGTTGATCCCAGATTTCTGCTGGGTAACCGTCGGGGTCGGCGGGACTGAAGACGGCTTGCCAGATGTCCCACTGTTCGCCGGAGCGGCCGTGGGTGCCGAGGACGAGCTCCCAGCGATTGGTGCCTTCGGTGGTGGCGAGGATGATGCCGGGCGGAGTGCGCATTTCGGATTGGGCGATGCGGCCGAAGTGGCCGATGGTCCAGTAGGCGTTTTGGTCGTCGTAGACGTTCACAGTTTGGTAGGCGTGGAAATCGACCGGGTCGGGGCAGGCTCCATAGGCACCGTTGAACTCATCGGGATAGAAAATTTGTGTGGCTAACGTTTCCCAGCCGCCGGTGGAACCGCCGTAAACGGCGCGGGCCCAGCCTTGGCCGATGCCGCGGAATTGTTTTTCGATGGCGGGGATGAGTTCGCGATTGATGGCTTCGCCGTAGGGGCCGACGTTGGCGGAATCGACCGCGTAGGAATCGTCGTAATAGGGATTGGCGTGCTGGACCAGCAGGAGAAGCATGTGGGGGAGCTTGCCGGTGGTCCAGTCCTGATAAAACTTGTATTGCGCTTGGGCGCGATCGAGGGCGTAGCCAGTCATGCTGGGATCGGGAGGCGTGGTGCGGAAGCCGGTGAAGTCGTGGGGGAAGTGGCCGTGGTCTAGAAGCAGCGGATAGTGCGCGTTGGGATGGGAGGCCCAGCCTTCGGGGATGACTACGATTGCGCCTAGAAACATCGGGCGTCCCCAGAATTTCGTGAGGGCTGGGCTTTGGATTTTGATGTGCTTGACCCATTCGGTGTCTTTCGCGGGCTCGATGGGAGGAACGACTTTTGTGAGATGGATCTGGATGACGCCTGCGTTCGAGGCGGCGGGATCGATGTGGATTTTTTCGGGCACGCTGTAGAAATTGCCGGGCTTGGTGTCCCAGTGCTGGCCTTCACCTTCATCCATGGGGAGTTTTACGGTGTGGCCGTCGGAGCGGTGGAAGGTGGTGTATTTGTTTAGGACGCCCTGGACCCAATAGTCGCCGGCGGGAAGATCGCGGAAATTGGCGGTGGGATAGCCGAGGGCGTCATCGGCGATGATGGCGTTTTGGCCGGGAACCAGAGAGTCGACATCGGCGCCAAAAACTTGCTGGGACTGGACTTCTTCTTCGAGGATTTGCGTGCGAGGCTCGGGGTCTTCTTTTGTGGAGATGACGACGTAGACGCGGCCGTCGAGAGGAGTGGGACTGAGTTTCGAATCGAAGGAGATGGCGAAGCGAGGTTGCGCAGCGGAATTTTTTGCGCGCGGAGCCTGCGGTGCGGCTTGGAGAATTGTTGGCGACGCGGCGAGCGCGACGAATGCCAAGGGGCATGCCAGAGCGTAGACGAAAAACTTGCTGGGGGCTTTGCGCGAGACGCTGCGATTATTTTGTGACACTAGGGGCATGAAAGTTTTCCTTGGCGAAATTTGGATTGCATTCTGGAGCCGGGCCATTGTAGCGGAGTGTTCGGGGAATGTCTGCGGCGGGATGGCGAGCGGACTCAAGGGAATGGGGATGAGAAGAGAAGGGCGCGTGGCTGAAGCCACGCCTCTACAAAGACGGAAGAAGCGACGAGGGACAGGGAGGTGAATTGTCCGCTGGGATTAGGCTGCTGCCGCAACAGTTTTCTTGGTGGATTTGCGGCTCTTCTGGAGCAGTTCGCGTTCGGCGCGGACCCAGTCCTCAAGCGGGTTGCCGGGGGCGCCGTTGCGCTCGAGGTAGATCTCGTAGGCGCGCTGCGCGATTTTTTCCTCAGGGGAAAGCTTTTTCTTGACGGAGGGGGATTTGCTCTTTGTCGATGAACCGTTACCGTTTGTTCTTGCCATAAGCTCCTCGTTCAGGCCGTGACCCACGGCCTTGATTCCAACCTTTCGAGAAATGCCGGCCGTGCGCGGCCAGATCGCTGAATTATAATCGATTCGAAGCCGACTGGCATGCTTCGATAGACGCGGCACCTATTATGAGAGCGAATTGATGCCGGAAGGTAGACGAAATTTGAATGGGGAGTATCGAATTCCGCAATAATTGGGCGCAGGAGGATGAAGAAGAAAACAAGCCGAGCGAGGTAGATCCTTAGGTTAGGTCATCACAGGAGTGTCGGCTGAGGGCGCGGGGTTCTGGCACCGTTCACTCTCAATCATCTTCCATGGGGAAATATTTCGGGGCGCGAAGCCGCTTGTCGCTGGGATGGCGCGGGGGTATGCTTTCGTGCGGCATCGTTGGAAGTAGTAGGGCGCGAGGTGAGGGCCCAAAGCGGGGAGGAGAATAAAGATGAAACGGATTGGGTTGGTAATGGCGGGGTTGCTGTTCAGCGGGGCGATGTGTGCGGCGCAGGATGCCGCACCGGCGGGGCCGGTGGCGAATCCGGTGACGACGATGGTGAAGAGCCAGTTGACGCGGTACGAGAAGAACATGGTGGGGGCGGCGGAGTTGATGCCGGCGGAAAAATATGGGTTTAAGCCGACGCCGGAGATGAACTCATATGGACATACGGTGATGCATATTGCGCAGTCGAATTATTTTTTGTGCTCGAAGATCTCGGGGCAGGCGGCGCCGGACTTGAAACTGACGGATGCGGATGGAAAGGACAAGCTGGTGGCGGCGTTGAAAGGTTCGTTTGAGTTTTGCTCGACGGCGCTGGCGGGCGTGGACGATTCGAAGCTGAGCGATCCGTTAACTTTATTCGGAAATAGGCAAACTTCGAGGGCGGGAGCGCTGATTATCCTGAGCGACGATTGGTATGACCATTATGCCGGGCAGGCGATCTACTTGCGGTTGAATGGCATTTTGCCGCCGACGGCGCAACCTGCGCCAGCGAAGTAGAAGGCTCGGGTTCGGTCAGGCAAGACTCTCAACCGGGGCGGAGATATCGCAAAGAACATCTCAATGTGAAACAACGCGCTGAGGGGGCAATTGAGAAAGTCTTGTTGAAACCAAGTCCCTCTACGGCGCAAGGCGTTTGGGTAGGATTACCTCTCCCTGGCTAAGTGGCTTAATTACAATGACTTATAATTACTATAGGCGTCGCAATGCGCTGGTGGAACCGGTTCGCAAAAAACGCGGAAACTTGGTAGTAGGACTGCAGCTTTAGTGCGGCAAAAGGGAGTGGCTACGGTGTGGGTGGTCCCAGAGCCGAGTCCCCGCCTGCTGCTTTAAGGCCGCACGATGACAAGCCAAAAACGAAAGACTCGATGCGCCGCGATATGCGGCTGCCTATTTTTGGTACTTCTGAGCCTGACGCCAGTCCTAGCGCAGGATAATGACCGCAAAATCGTGAAAAAGGTGGACGTGCAGTATCCGGCCATCCTGAAAAGAAGGGGAATTGGCGGGACGGTACGCCTGAAGGTCGCCATTCATGCGGATGGGAGCGTTAAAGATGTTGAGGTGCTTGGTGGAAACCCGGCTTTGGCCGATGCCGCCGAGAAATCCGTGCGGCAGTGGCGATTTTCGCCGGGAGGCGAAAGCACGATGACGGTGGCTGTGACGTTCGATCCGAACACCTAAGTGATGGGCTGATTCCTTCAAGAATTCCTAGCATACGCGGACGAGATCAACCCGCCCTCTACAAAATGCTAAGTGTTTTCCTCCGGAACTCGGGAGACGCGGAGCGATAGCTCGGCCGCCGCAACTTTTCTGTCTAGCTGCCAATGAATCCGAACAACGATCGCGCACCGCATGGCACGCGAGTACGTCAGACCTGAAGGACATCGCCTTCACGGGCGACGATTTCGTAGAGAACTGGGTTGACGAAGAAGCCGAGTACCAGGCGCGAGACGAGGCCGGCGACGACGACGATGGCGAAGGGCTTTTGCGTGTCGCTGCCGACGCCGGTGGACATTGCGGCCGGGAGCAGTCCGAGGCAAGCGACGAGCGCGGTCATCATGATGGGGCGAAGGCGGAGAAGTGAAGCTTCGAGCGTGGCGTCGCGGACATTTTTGCCTTCGAGACGAAGTTTGTTGATATAGCTGACGAGGATGACGGCAGTTTCGACGGAAACTCCGAGCAGCGCTAGCAAGCCGAGGATGCTGGAGACGCTTATGGGCGTATGGGTGAGCTTGAGAGCGATGAGCGCGCCGACGGGTTCGGTCAAGATGACGCCGAGAGCGATGGTGATGGGGAATTTGAAGTTGCCATAGAGCGCGAAGAGAATCATGAAGATTAGCAGGAGCGCGAGCGGGCCGATGATCACAAATTGCGATTTGGCTTCGAGGAGTTCGCTGTATTCACCGCCCCAATCGAGGCGATAGCCTTCGGGAAGAAGGACGGCCTTCTTAACTGCGGCCTGGCCGTCGTTGACAGTGCCCTCGAGGTTGCGGCCTTCCACGGAAAACTGAATACCGATGTAGCGGGAATTGTTTTCGCGATAGATGAAGGAAGCGCCAGTGCTTTCCTTGATGTCCGCGAGTTCCGAGAGAGGAATCTGTTGCCCGGCGGGCGCGGGAACCAGGAGATCGCCAATGGCGCGGGCGCTGGAGCGGAACTGCGGCTCCATGCGGACAACGAGGTCGAAAAGCTTTTCACCCTGGATGACCTGTGTGGCAGCCTGTCCACCGATGGCGGCTTGCACCACGGCTTCGACGTCGGCGACGTTAATGCCATAGCGGGCGATCTTGGCGCGGTCAGCGTTAATGATGAGGCTGGGCTGGCCGAGCTCGCGCACAACGGTTAGCTCCTTGAAACCGGGTGTCTTAGCCAGAATGTTGCGAATCTCAACGGCTTTTCTCTCGAGGACGTTGAGATCGGGGCCGAAGACTTTGACGGCCAAAGAGGACTTGAGCCCGGTGAGAGCTTCGTCGACGGCGTCTTCCGCAGGCTGCGTAAAGTTGAAAATGACGCCGGGGTAAGCCTCCAGCTTTTTGTCTATGTCGCGGGTGAGTGCTTCCTTGGAGTGAATGGATCCGGTTTTCCATGATGCGTCGTCGTAAGGTTTCAATCCGACATAAAACTCACAATTGAAAAATCCGGTGGGGTCGGTGCCGTCGTCCGGGCGGCCAAGCTCTGAGCCGACGACGGTGACCTGCGGATATTTTGAGAGAATGTCGCGGACCTGCGGAGCGAATTTGGCGGCTTCCTCGAAAGAAATGGTGTAGGGCATGGTGGCGCGAACCCAAAGAGCGCCCTCATCGAGGTGCGGAAGAAATTCGCCGCCAATAAAGGGGAGAAGGAGAAGAGTTGCGCAAAAAATAAGAGTGACAACAAAAAGAGTCAGTTTGGGGTGATTGAGGCACCATTCGAGTTGTTTGCCATAGCCACCGCGGACACGGTCGAAAAGACGATTGGGTTTTTCCTGGACGCCGTTCTTGAACCAGTAGGAAGCGAGGACGGGGACCAACGTCAGCGTGAGGAGGAGGGCGCCGACGAGGGCGAAGGCCATAGTGTCCGCCATGGGATGGAAAAGTTTTCCGGCCGGGCCGGTGAGGGCGTAGATGGGTAGATAACCCGCGATGATGACCGCGACGGAGTAAAAGATGGGGCGGTCGACATCGCGAGCGGCAGCGATGATGACATCGTTGATTTTGTATTCCTGGCCGTGACGGAGGCTGAGCTCGCGGTAAATGTTTTCGACCATGACGATGGTACCGTCAATGATGATGCCGAAGTCGATGGCGCCGATGGAGAGAAGGTTGGCGGCTTCGCCGGTGGCGTGGAGGAAGATGAAGGCAAAGAGAAGAGCGAGAGGAACGGTGAGCGCAGTAATTACCGCAGCACGGATGCTGACCAGGAAAAAGATGAGGACGATGAGAACAAGCGCCATCCCGCGCAGGAGATTCCATTCGACGGTATCGGTGGTGACTTCGACGAGATTGCTGCGGTCATAATAGGGGCGGACTTTGACGTCGGGCGGGAGAAGATCGCGATTGATTTCGATGGTTTTTTTCTCGACGCCCTCGAGTACATTTTGCGTCTGCTCGCCGCGGCGCATGAGGATGACGCCTTCGACGGCGTCGGGATTGTCTTTCCCTTTCTCTCCCTTGTCCTGGAAACCGAATATGCCGAGGCGCGGGGCGTTACCGATGACGACGCGGCCGATGTCTTTTATGCGGATGGGCACGCCGTTGCTACTGCCGACGACGACTTCGCCGATGTCTTCCGTCGATTTGACGAGGCCAAGTCCTCGAACGTAGTAAAACTGGCCGCCCTGGGAGTAGAAGCCGCCGCCGGTGTTTGCGTTGTTAGCGCTGAGAGCGTTAAGAACTTGAACTACGGGGAGGTGATAGTTGTAGAGCTTAACGGGGTCGAGCAAGACGTGATACTGCATGGTCGGGCCGCCGAAACCGGAATCATCGGCGACGCCGGAGACACTGCGATAGGCACGCTCGATGATCCAGTCCTCGAAAGTATGGAGTTCCATCGGCGAGCGATCGGGACTTTCGATGACGTAGCGATAAACGAGGCCGCTGGGGCTGAAGAGCGGTGCCATGCTGGGCGTGACGCCAGAGGGAAGGCTGGCGTCGCTGAGGCGTTCGAAAACAACATTGCGCGCGAAGTATGGGTCCGTACTCTCATCGAACGTGAGTCTGACGTCGGAAAGGCCATAGAGAGAGATGGAACGCATGACCTTGAGGTTCGGCGTGCCGTTCATGGCGAGCTCAAGGGGAAGAGTGGTGAGGCGCTCGACCTCTTCGGCAGCATGGCCGGGCCACTGGGTAATCAGCTCGACCATCGGAGGAGAAAGGTCGGGATACGCGTCGACCGGCATGCGGCGGAAGGATTCGGCACCAGCAATTACGATCAACAACGTGATGATAATGATGAGGAAGCGCTGGCGGAGAGCGAATTGGACAATGTGATGGATCATCGTGATTTCTCTTGGCCGCTTCTCCCTTTAGTGCTCCAAAGAATTCTTGAATTGCAGAAAGAGGCTGCCGTCGCCAACAACGCGCTCGCCTTCCTTGAGGCCACCGGTAATCTGTGTGCGGCCACCATGGCTCTCTCCCAGTTGAACCAAACGGCGCGCGAATTCATTTTGTTTCGTGGAGGACTGCACGTAGACGAAAGGCTGGTTTTCGGTGTCGCGCAGCACGGACGCGTCAGGAACCGTCAGAGCATTGGCGATGGCACCCGCATTGACGTAGGCGGTGACGTACATATCCTTCTTTAGCTTTTTTTCAGGATTTTCTGTGACAATGCGCGCCTGGACCGTGCGGGTGTTGGGATCGAGCGCCGTGGCAATGTAAGAAATTCGCCCATGAAACTTGTCGGGATACGAATCCGTATCGACGTCCACTGTGTCTCCCAAGTGAGCGTAGGCCATTTCGGCCTGGTAGACATTGACGAGGACCCAGACCGTCTTCATGTCCGAAATGGTGAATACCTGGGTTGCGCCAGCCTGAAGCAGTTGGCCGGGTCCGACGAGGCGCTCGACAACTTCCCCCTCGACGGGAGCGATAACGGGAATTTGCGAAGTAGTTTTCGGGGGATTCTTCACAAGAGACTCGGGGTCGTTGATGCCCAGCACGCGGAGAGCGTCTTCGCTCGATTGGAGATCGGCCTGGGCCTGGGTGCGATTGGATTCGGCCTGCTGAAAATCGGCTTCGGCGATGGCCCCGTGCGCCAGGAGATCCTGCGCACGAGTGAAGAACTTGTCCGTGAGGAGATAAGAGTCGCGGGCCTTTATGTAGGCAGAGCGGGCTGCGGAGTAGTCCGGGCTATTGACGGTGAGGAGCGGCTGCCCTTGCCGTACAGTTTCACCCGGTGCGACGAGAAGTTCATGGACCGGGCCGCCGATGGCGGCGAAAACTGGGGTGGTCATGAAGGAGTTGTAGGCCACAGCGCCAGTGAGTCGCAAAACACGCGGTAAGGAAGCTTTTTCGACGGACACCACCTGAACGTGGGCCATCTGATCCTGCGGAACGGTGAAGAGCTCGGCGGATTCCTCTTTCGACTCGCTCGAGGAGTAGGAGGTCATCTTGGACTCGGAACCGCAGCCTGCGAGCGAGACCATGAGAAAGCCCGCGGCCAATAGCGAGTCAGGAGAAATTAAGGTTCGAAGCTGAGTGTTGAAGTTCATGGCAAATCCCTCGTTCCTACGGCTTGGCGCGTTTGTTCGAGCGCGGTCATGTAACTGGCAAGCGCCTGGCGGTAGGCAAGCTGATTCGCACGGTAGGTGCGCTCGGCGTCGAGAAAATCGAGCAAGCTGGCGGCGCCCTTTTTGTAGGCATACTCGCTGATATCACGGGATTTCTGGGCGGCGTCGACGTAGCCTCCGCGGTAGAGCTGGACGATTTGGTCGTTGGTGCGGAGGGCTTCGTAAGCGTCGACGACGTCGGACATGACTTGTTCAGCGGCCTCGCTGGCCAGCTGTTGGGACTGGGTGATAACGACGTGTGTGCGAGCGATTTCGCCCTGATTGCGATCGAAAATCGGAAGCTGGATGTTGAAGAAAAAGGCGCCGGTGTTGGTGGCGGCCACGTGGGAGTAATTAAAACTGGCGCCGAGATCGCGCTTGCCGTTCGCCTCTGCGAGCAATTCCTGGCTTCGCGCAGCGGTGACGCCCTGCTGGGCGGCCAGCAAGTCAGGTCGCGTGCGCATGGCCAGCGCTCTCAAGTCTTCGAGACCGGCGTGGACAGGCTGGTAATCGAGCTTGCCATCAACATCGAACATGTCGGGCACGGACTCGAAACCGACGAGCTGCCGAAGGGCCGCGATGGCCTGAACCTTCGCGAGGACCGCCGAGGAGTAATCCGTCTGAAATTGCAGAAGCTGGAGTTTGATTTTAAGGAAGTCACCTTCGCTCATATCTCCGGCTTTGTAGCGCGCCTCGCTGATGTCGACGGTCTTCTGGAAACTTTCCAGGTCCTGCTTGGCAAAATCGATGGTGGACTGCGCGAGCACGACGTCGATGAACTGCTGCGAGACATTGAAAACGAGCTGGCGTTCGTTATCGGCGACCTGGGAACGTGTGACGGTGGTTTGATCCTTTGCCGCTTGCAGGCGGTGCTGACGTTTCTTGCCGCGTTCAAAGGTGTAGCCGATGCCTAGATCGAATTGGGACTGGGTGTTGATGTAATCGGCGTCAAATTTGCTGGGTTGAAAGATGGGCAAGAATTGAGCGTCCCAGGAAAGGACGGGATTGGGACGGAGATTGGCGGTGATTTCCTGCGCCTGGTTTTGCAGAATTGTGGTGCGAGCCGCTTGGAGAGCGTGGTTATGCTGGAGGGCGAGACGGATGGCCTCGTCGATCGTGATGCGCGCGGACGGAGATTGCGGGGCTGCCGAAGGCGGGAGCAAAGGGGAAACCGGGGCAGTCGGGGGATTCTGCTGCGCCATCAAGCAGACAGGCAACGCCAAAAGCGCGGCGGCCCATGCCATTCCTTGTCTCATGTTGGTACTCCTCTACGGTCCCATGTGAAAGGGACAATTCGATACAGTTTTGGTGGAACAAACGAAATGGAGAAAACGCGGAGAACTACAGAGCCGGAGGCGCGCGAGGAGAGGTGAAACGCTGAATTTCTACAGAAGGAGAGAGAATAGTGGCGAAAACTTCGAGCCGGTTCACGACGGGAACTACGGCCAGGTCGAGAGTCGGAGTAGTAACCGCAGAACCCGCTGTCGAACAAAGCTGACAGGGATGCGAACCGCTAGGCGCCGAATTCAGATCGGCACAAAAGTGGAACTGCGCCGCCAGGAAGATGATTCCGAGCAGCAAAGCGCAGACACGCGTCTTCTTAGGGTTAGCGGGCATCTTTCTACTAAGACGAAGCTTAGGCTGGAATGGTTGCGGGGTCAAGCAACGGATATGGGAGGGGTCAACTTTCTGCATCCTTACCGCAGGCTCAAACGTCAAAGGTGCTAGGCTAGTGTAGGGTCATGCAACCAGGTAGAACTATATTCGGACGTGCGATGGCGCGACGAACCCTAGCAGTGTTGGCGTGCGCCGTCCTGCTGTATTTCGCGGCTGGCGGCAGCCTTCTTCACCAACATACAGGGGGTCCTGAAACCGCCTGCCACATTTGTCAGTCATTGCACATGCCTGTGCTGGCCGCGGCTGCGCTTGATCTCGTTGCCGCTCCCGAGCTGATCGCCCGATATACTTCGCTCCCGCAGCATGCTGCGCCGAGCAATTCTTTTTCTCTGCACCGCGCTTCTCGAGCGCCTCCTTCCGCGTAATTCCCATCTCCCGCTAGTGAATTGCACAAATAAGCGCTGCCCCTTACCTGGGCCAGCGCTACCGCCATTTTTCCAGGCGGCCTCTATCCACAAGAAATACATAACCCGCAAAGGGATGGAGAAAAAATGTTAAAGCGTTTGGGGAGCTACTCGATTTTAGCAGTCGTGTTGTTGTTTTCAGCGGCGGCCAGTTGGGCGCAATTGGGGAATTCGGGATCGATTGAAGGTGTGGTGAAGGATCAGTCTGGCGCCTCAGTACCAGGCGCAAAGGTGGAGATCGGCAATCCGGTTAGCAGCTTTCACCGCGAAACGACCACGGACAGCGACGGCAGCTTTCGCTTCACGAACGTGCCGTTTAACCCATACCACCTAGTTGTAACAGCCACGGGCTTTGGTTCCGCCTCTCAGGACGTGGACGTGCGTTCGACAGTTCCGGTATCCATTCCAATTGCCTTGAAGGTCGGTTCGACGGCGACGACCGTTGTGGTCGAGGCAAACGGCGGCGACCTGGTTGAAAACGATTCCACATTTCACACCGACGTGGACCAAGGGATCATCGCTCGTCTTCCGGTGGAGAGCCAGTCATCATCGTTTACATCGATCGCAACCCTGGTTTCGCCGGGCGTTGCCGCAGACTCCAACGGCTTGATGCACGGTCTGGGGGACCACGCGGAGAATTCCGTCTCGCTCGATGGGCAACCAATCACAGACCAATTCAGCAAAGTGTTCTCGAACCAACTTCCTTCCGACGCGATTCAATCGATGGAAATCATCTCCGGCGCCCCACCTGCGGAATTTGGCGATAAGACGAGTCTGGTGATCAAGGCGACGACCAAATCTGGGCTGGGAGTGACCAAGCCAACGGGCAGCGTATATGCCGACTATGGCAGCTTCGGGACGGGCAACGTTGGCTTCAATCTCGCCTATGGAACTCAGAAGTGGGGAAACTTTATCTCGGCAAACGTACTCAACTCCGGGAGATTCCTGGATCCGCCGGAATTTCAGGTAATTCATGCAAAGGGCAATGAAGAAAACATTTTTGACCGGTTCGATTATCAGTTTTCGCAGAAAGACACTCTGCACTTGAACCTGAGCTACACGCGTTCGTGGTTTCAGACTCCGAACTCATTCGATAATCTCAACGTGACCGACGTCAACGGGAACGATGTGGGGAACGCGGATCAGCGCTCGAAGATCGGAACCTACAACATTGCGCCGGTTTGGACGCGATTGATCAATTCCAACACCGTGTTTACCTTCGGCGCGTTCGTACGTCGGGACCAGTTTAATTATTATCCGAGCAATAATCCCTTGGCGGATTTCAGTCCGATCCAGTCGGAGAGCATCGCGCAAAACCGAACGTTGACGAACGCCGGCCTGCGTTCCGATATTTCTTACGTTAAGGGAATCAACAATATAAAGGTTGGCGTCACCTACGAACAGACGTTTCTAACGGAGAACGACAATCTGGCGATTGTCAACCCAACGCTAAACTCACCGTGCCTCGATGCGCTCGGAAACCCGCAACCCGGTTTCACCGACCCTACGCAATGCGTGGGCGCCGGGCTTACCCCAAACGATGGCACAAACCCCAACGCCACGGCTAGCCCGTTTCTTCCTCTGCTCGGTTGCTTTGACCTGACCAGGCCCACGCCGGCCGCGACGGACGGCTGCGCAAACACGACGAGCACCTTCCACTTGTTCCACGGACACACCGATGTGAAGGAATTGGCCTTGTTCGCCCAGGACACAATTACGAAAAACAATTGGTCGTTCAGTTTAGGCATTAGAGGCGATATATACAACGGCATAACGCACTACAGTCAGCCTGAGCCGAGGTTGGGCGTCGCATATAACATAAAGCCAAGCAATACCGTGCTGCGCGTTTCCTACGCGCGAATCATGGAGACGCCATTCAACGAGAATCTCGTGCTAGCCAGCGACGGGTGCAACGATCCAGTTGTAAATGGCATCTTCACGGCCTCGTCAGGAGGCTCGCCATGCTTGAACGTCCCGCTGCATCCCGGATGGCGCAATGAATTTCACGCTGGATTTGAGCAGGCGTTCGGCAAATACCTCGTGGTCGACGCTGATTACATCTGGAAGTACACCCATTACGGCTTCGATTTCAGCATCCTGGGCAATACTCCTGTCACGTTTCCGGTAGAGTGGCACAACTCGAAGATCCCGGGCTTTGCCCTTCGGGCTAGCGTGCCGAACTATCATGGATTCAGCGCTCTCGTGGTGATGTCGAGCGTGGCGGCGCGATTTTTCCAACCGCAAATCTCCGGACTTGGTGTTACGCCTGGGGGAACGGGCGGCACGGGCGTTTTCCGCATCGACCATGACGAAAGATACAACCAGACCACGCACTTACAGTATCAGTTGCCAAAATGGGGACGACCTTGGGTTGGATTTAACTGGCGATATGACAGCGGCCTCGTAGTGAGCGGAGTTCCGGACGCCGGCGCAGCCCTGGCCCTAACGGCGAATCAGCAGGTAACCATCGGACTGGCCTGCAACGGAGTTTTCGCGACGGTAGCCAACCCGCTGAGCCCCGCGAACTGCCCGTCCGGCCCAGTCACATCAAAACTGATCACTCTGCCGCAAGGTGGCTTCAATGGAATCCCGAGTCAGGAAAACGATGACCACAATCCCGACCGGGTCAAGCCTCGTAATCTGTTCGATATCGCGGTCGGAGACGACAACGTTTTGCGCGGCGACCGCTACCGTTGGAGCTTGCGCTTCACCGTGATCAACGTAACCAACAAAATAGCGTTGTATAACTTCCTTTCCAGCTTCACCGGAACCCATTTCGTGACGCCCAGAAGCGAGACGGTGGAGCTGGGCTTCCATTTCTAGATGGATTGGAATGAGCAGCTTGCACGATTGACGCAAGACGTTCTGATGGCCAAACCGATGGTAGGAACAACGGAGAGCGGGAAGAATGGGGGATTCCAAGGGAATCCCCTTGCCACTGTGCAGAAGTCTGAACGCAAATATACCGGCATCCGAGAGTGGCAGGCGGAACTCTCTATATCCCGGCTCTTCCGCACCAGCATACGGCTGCAAACAGCATTTGACCGTTGTTTCAGCCAATTCGGATTGACGGCACAGGAAGCGTCGGTGCTCGTGCACTGTGCGGAAGAAGGAGAGACCTCGGCCGGAAAGCTTGCCAGGGTCATGGGCAGAGACAAAGGCAAGATCACTCGCTTTGTTGACCGGCTCGAAGCGAGCGGTCTCGTTTCGCGCAGGAATGACTCCCGCGACCACCGGCTATTGATCATTAAGGCGACGACTAAAGGACTCCGTTTTGCGCCGCAATTGAAGACGAGGTTCGAGGAAGTTCGCAGCCAATTCTTCGAGGGCGTTTTGAACGTCGACATCGACAAACTGGAGACCGTGCTCTCGCAGCTGCACGCCAACGCCGAGCGGCTTTGTGTAGGGAAGGTTCACAAACCCGCACAGAGTTAGGGGACTAAGAGCGGCGGGATCAGCCTCAGTATTGGGGGTGAGTCGGGATGGATGGCATCTGTGTGTCTGGACAAGCTTCTCCTCGAAAGAAGCCCCTTAGGCTGGTGCTTAGCGCAAGTCTGCTCCTCGGCGGACATTTTCTCTTCTCAATGCATTTAAGTGCGACGAGCGTGGTCGCTTTGATCGATCGCGCGAATCACAGGCTGGTGATTGCAGCGGATTGCCGGGTTACCCGGGGTTCCCGTCCGGTCTCAGCCTGCAAGATCATTCAGGAACCTGGGTGCACGGTAGCGATGGCCGGGCTTTACGAAGAGGGGAACTCTGACTTTCATTTGCCGGAATATGTTCATGTGGCTTGCCGTGAACCGGGAGACCTGCGGTCAAAAGCGGATGCGTTTCTTCGGATTGCCCGACGGCCCTTCGAGGAGGCAGTCATCGGAATCCGGAAAGGTGACCCCGCGTACTTCGCGAGCACGATCGCGAACAAACCAACCGAAGTAATTTTTGCGGGAATCCAGGATGGTGAGCCCGGGTTGATTGTCAGGGGCTTGGAGGCCGATTCCGCGGGGAAGATCAGGGTCGAGCGGTTCGAGAGTACGGCTCCCTCATACGGGCGGATTGGCTACTTTATAGGACTTAACGGACACATCCGTTCGTACATCCAATCTCACCCAGACTGGGCAAAAGCGGATTACGCCCAGCTCGCACCCAGATTCGTGGAGTTGGAGATTGAGGCACACCCTGACCTCGCCGGACTTCCCGTTTCGGCACTGGAAATTGACAATAAAGGGGTTGTCGTCTGGCTGGACAAAGGCGCTTGCGACGCTCGCCAATCCGACTGACCTATTCACACTAAGGAAAGAAAGCGCCAATTAAACAGAGTTTCCATCGGCTAGACCATGAAAATATTTCCAAAGGCAATTCCCCCGTTGACAGCAAGTCTCGTTTCCGTTGGCAGTTCATTGCATCTCCTCGCTGGAGACTGGGCAAGATGCTGTGCTTTGCTCTTGGTAGTTGTGATTGCGGCTTTCCCAGCGTATGGACAAGGCACGCGCGCTAGTGCCGAGAAGACCCAGACTGGGTCCATCCGCGGCACCGTTTCCACCAAGCAAGAGGACGCTTCGTCTGATTTATCGGGAATTAGCGTAAACCTGAGTGCCGTCCCGCCCGATGGAAACCCCCTGACTGCGAATACAGATGACGCGGGGCACTACGAGTTCAAGGGCCTGAAAGCTGGAAAGTACACGATTTCGGTGAGCCAGCAAGGGTTCAAGCAGGTAACCAAAACGGTTTCAGTGGCTGCAGGACAGTCTGCAGTTCAAGACATCATACTGGAACTAGAGGTGCTGACGGAAAAAGTCGAGGTCAAGGAACAGACTCAGGTCATCTCAACAGAGAGCGTTGCCAACCCAGAGGCCACTGTAACCCACCGCGAACTGGTTGCTCTCCCTACCCCGGAGGAAAAGATCCGGGAAGTGATTCCCATTACTCCGGGAGTGATAAAAACGCAGGACGGAAAACTAACGTTTAAAGGTGCTGACGAAAATCAGAGCCTTTTTCTGGTGAATTCCGCGCAGACGGCCGATCCAGTGACCGGGAGTTTTTCCATTGCGGTGCCCACGGATGCCGTGCAATCGTTCGCGGTCTATAAAACGCCCTATAACGCGGCACTCGGAAGTTTCTCGGGCGGATTGACAACCATTGAGACCAAGCCCCCGGGTGAGAAATGGAATTTCTACGTAAAGAATTTTGTGCCTTCCGTTCTTGGCAAGAACGGCTCGATGGTCGGCATTGCCCAAGCGACGCCTGGCGTTGACTTTGGAGGGCCGCTGATCGAGGGCAAGCTGTTCTTCTCGGAAGTTTTCCAGTACGACATGAAAAAGACTACGGTTCGCGGACTCCCGTGGCCAGACGACATCACCAAGAAACAGGGGTTTAACTCTTTTACTACCGTCGAACTCATTCTTTCGCCCAAACAAATCGTGACTCTTACGGTCAACGCTTTCCCTCTGCGGCAGCAGCACGTCGGCATTAATGCTCTCGTTCCGCAGCCAGCCTCGAACGACTTGAATCAAAAGGGCATCGCCACACACTTGTCCGACAAATACCAACTAGATTCCGGCGCGATTTTCAGTGTGATCTCGCAGTACACGCGGTTCGACAGCAATGCTCATGGCGAAGGATTAGATGACATGCTGATCACGCCGCAAGGCTGGGGCGGAAACTTTTTCAACCAATGGTCAAGGAGAGGCAAGCAGTTCCAGCTTCTGCCTAGCTATCAATTTGCGGAGAAACACTGGCTGGGGAAACACGAGATCCATGTGGGCGTTGATCTAAACTATCGTTCGTATTCCGGCGTGACCACTTCTAATCCCATTCAACTCCTCGAGCAGGACGGCACGTTAGATGAGCAAATCAACTTTCAGCCAACTGGAGCTCAGAATACCTCCGATACGGCGGTTGCCGAGTTCGTCCAGGACCATTGGATACTAAATTCCCATTGGACGGTCGATGCGGGAGCGCGTTTGTCCAGCGAGACCTCCGGTTGGTCCGCGGCGTTCGCGCCTCGCGTTGCTATCGCCTATTCACCGAATAAGGACGGCAAGACCGTTATTCGAGCGGGAGCTGGCTTGTTCTATAGCATGCTGCCTCTGCTAGCGGCCGACTTTGACGTGAATCCGACTCGTGTGGTGAGCCTGTTTAATCCCACCGGGCAATTGATCGGGCCGCCTGTGACGTACACCAACGCCTACGTGGGCGGCGTGAATCCGCTAACAACCGGAATCCTGCCGCAGGGCCCGGGCACAACGCCGCGCAATTTCACGTGGAGTCTCGAGGCAGATCGCGAGTTGCGCAGAAACGTGGTGTTGCGGGTTGGCTACATCGACAGCCACACGACTTACCTGTTTCTGGTCAATCCCTTCACCGGCGCGCCGGGCGAGAATTCTTTCCTCGGTCTCACGAACACCGGTTCCTCCCACTATCGCGAGGTGGAGAGCACCGTGCGCTTCACCGTTCATCAAAACAATGAAGTAAACGCCTCATATATATGGAGCCGCACGCGGGGAGACTTAAATAACCTTTCCGACGTCATGATTCCGTTCTTGCAGCCCGTCATCCGACCGAATGTCTACGGAATCTTGCCTTCTGACGTCCCCCAGAGAGTTGTCACCTGGGGAGTTTTTTCCTTGCCGAAGAAGTTCACGTTCAGTCCTATCCTCGACGTGCATTCCGGCTACTCCTACTCGAACGTAGATGTGCTGCAGAACTATGTGGGCACGCCAAACGGCCAACGCTTTGCCACGTATCTCTCGTTGGATGTTAAAATCTACCGCGTCTTCCAGGTCCCTTTTCTTGGGGTGAAAAGTGGCAAGATCCACCACATTCGGCTCGGATTCTATTCGCTCAACGTCACCAATCACGGCAATTTCAATGCCGTCTACAACAACGTGACGGCGCCAAACTTCGGTCAATTCGTCGGGTTCCTCGATCGCCGCGATGGGGCGGTCATCGATTTCATAGATTAGTCCGTTCTGGAAGAGTTCACTGGCGGCGGGGATCCGTCTGTCGCAGACCCATTCGTCCAAATCCTTTTAAGTTTGGAACCTCTTCAGGAGCCACTGGCGCCCTTGACTTTCTTTGGGCAGGCATCCTGCTAGAATATGAATCGGAGCGGTCCTTCGAAGCAGGTGAGGGAGCGAAAGCTGTTTGAACCAATGACGAATCTCTGAGGAGCCGCGGATAGACAGCCCGTGTGCACGGCCTGTCCCGCTGGAACGTCTTTGTCGCTGGAGTTAGTCGTTGCAAGCCGGCGAATCGAGACGGGCGAGCGGGGCAGGAAAGCCTAACGGTTGGCTCGTGGCGCCCACCTAATTCAGAGGTTCACGGCCTAGCTCCCCACGGCCAAGCAGTCCGCTCTGCTTCTTTTTTCAACAGGTTTTGCGAGGGTCGGCTATGACTGAACGGGAAACAGTACTCATGATCAAAGTGACGAGTGACGAGTGGCTAGCAAAAATCGCCGCCGGCAACCTCTTGCTCGCCACTCGCCACCAGCCACTCGCCACTTTCTAATGCGCGTACTTTTCATCGGAGACATTGTCGGTTCGCCGGGACGGCAGATCGTTCGCGATCGCCTTGCCGACATCGTTGCGCAGAGGCGGATCGATCTGGTCATCGCCAACGGCGAGAACTCCGCTTCTGGCTTCGGGATTACGCCGCGGCTGGCGGAAGAACTCCTCGGCCTGGGGATTGAAGTCTTAACCGGCGGCAACCACAGTTGGGACCGCAAGGAAATCCTGGAATTCATGCCGCACGAGCCGCGGCTGCTGCGGCCGGCGAACTTTCCGGAAGGCAACGTGGGCACCGGGCTCTATGTCGGCACGGCAAAAAATGGAGTGAAATATGCCGTCCTCAATCTGCAGGGCCGCGTTTTCATGACGCCGATCGACGACCCGTTTCGCAAAGCGGACAGCGAGCTTGCCAAGCTGCCGGAGGATGTCGCGTTTGTTTTCGTCGATATGCACGCGGAGACCACCAGCGAGAAGGTGGCGATGGGCTGGTACCTCGACGGGCGTGTTACCGCGATCGTGGGAACGCACACCCACGTGACGACCGCGGATGAGCACGTTCTCCCCGGCGGCACGGCGTACATCACGGATGTGGGCATGAGCGGGCCGCATGGCGGCGTGATCGGGATGGACCGCGGCGGCATCATCAAAAAGTTTCTCGATGGATTGCCGGCACGCTTTGAAGTGGCTTCCGGCGATGTGCAAATGAATTGCGTGCTGATCGAAACGGACGACGAAGGCCCCCGCAACGCCGCAGGCCGCCTGCGCGCGCGATCGATCGAGCGCCTGCGCTTCCGCATCGACTAAATCCCTTTGGAGTGCCGTTTATCCTGCTTGTCCTGAGGAACGAAGGGAGCGCGCGCGAAGGGCAGCTTGCCGCCGCTTTTCTCTGACTCAACCTTGCCGCCAATCCACCCAAACTGTCATTCCGAGCGCAGTCGAGGAACCTCTCTTCGCTCTAGTTCTCACACTGGATCTTAACCTCTCCGTCTCCCTTCTCCCTCCTCACTCGGCAGCGCCGGCCGCAGCTTCCCCGCAGCAAGCAGTTCGAGCGCCTCGAAGCGCCCTCTGAGTTCGGCCGCGCCCAACCGGTGCTCGCGAAACAACCAGCGCAGATATTCCTCGGCTGGACGCTCTCCTTTCTGCGCGTTGCATTCCATGCACGCCGAGACCAGGTTGCGGTACGAATTGCACCCCACTCGCGCCCGTGGCACGACATGGTCGAGGCACTCCAACCGTGGAGCGACTCGCCGCAAGCAATAGAAGCACCGGCCGCGCTCCCGCGCGTGGATGGTCCTGCGGAGTTCCAACGTCTTCAGGAAATCCACCTCCTCGATGTCCGAGGGGTCAGCCTTCCGGGCCGCCTCGCGTGCCCGTGCCGCGGCTTTAGCGCGCACGCCGCGAACCTCATCGGGCAAGCGCACCTCCGCCACATGGCCGGCCTTGCTGCGTTCCACCAGGCGCACAACGCCGCACGCAGCCAGCCGCCGAACCGCTTCGCGGGTCGGGCATGTGGAAAGGTTGATATTGTGCGCCAGCCACGGAATCGAAAACCGCAGCCGTCGCTTTCCCTCCAGCTGGCTGTGTCGCAACAGGTGCATATATACCACGTGGTCGATCACCGGCAGCCGCAGCTGCGGCACCGCCACATCTTCCACCTGTTTCCACAGCGACCTCGCGTCGATTTCTTTTTGCGTGCTGTGGCCTCCTCTCTCCTCAGTTCCTCTTCGCTGTAGCGCCTTTTTGGAAACTGTCATTCCGAGCGCAGTCGAGGAATCTCTCTTCGGCAACTGTCGATCGAGGGAGCGTTCAGACACACCTATCCCACCGCGTTTACTGTTTTTCATGTTCGGAGATCCTGTAGGCGCGTTGAGTAGCGCCTTTTTGGAAACTGTCATTCCGAGTTTTCGGAAACTGTCATTCCGACCTTTTGGAAACTGTCATTCCGAGCGCAGTCGAGGAATCTCTCTTCTGCGACTGTCGACCCAAAAAACACACTAACCCCTGCATTTTCAATACGGGGAAAGCCGCAAGGAGGGCCTAAAAACAAAAAAGAGAATCACGCCTTAGGCGCAATTCTCTACACGGCGAATTGTACCATATTTTGCGACTTTGTCAAGTAAAAAGACTACCCGACGAGGATAGTCATCCTGAGTGAGCATCCAAACGAAGGATCTCTCTTCGCCGATGAGGATAGTCATCCTGAGCGAGCATCGCGAACGAAGCATCCCTCCTCGCCGCTGGCCAAGCTGCTTGTGTAAAAAACCGCTATGCAGGTCCGCGACAAAGTGTTGATATTGCTCGGTGATCGGAATGACTGTGCGCATGAGGTGTACGTCGCCTCTTCGAAGGTTCAGGTTTTTGCCTGGCATCCAAAACCTGCTTACACCCTCCTCCCTTTTACACACAAGAATTTACATTACCCGGTAGCGGTCAGTTTGAATTGTACGTATGGCGAGCACTTGAACTTCCTCCGCCACCGTAAACAATCACCATTGCAAAAGCATGAATTAGCAGCCAGGGTGACATACCACGATCTTGAAAAATCAAAATAAGCACCAGTGCTCTCGGAATAAGAACTCCGAGAGTCGGAGAAACCCACGTAGTTAAATTGAAAACGGTAAGTGTGTCCGTGAAATAGGCGATAAGAAGTGAAACTCGGGGAAGTAACAATGACAGCAAGAGAAACCATAATGGCAGACCCACAGAGCCTCCACATTCGTGCTTCGCTTACTCTCCAGCCGTATCGTACCCTACACCTGCTCTAGAGACTCGGGAAACTTGGAAACTTAAGGATAGACAGAACGGTTCCTGTAATTTCTGATTCGCGCGAAGAGAAACAAGAGGAAACCTCCCGTCTGTCCCCATATTTCTCGGTCACCAGGACTGCAAATCTCTTTCTACTTCTTCATATAATTGGAATATTCTTCCGGCGAGATCGGTGACTCGCCAAGTTCTTGAAGGTACTGGTTCATCTCGGGCAAAGGCTGCCGCCTTCTGTGTTGAAGCATCTTTAGGAAATAGGGACGAAGCTCAATTAGGAAGCCGTTGAGCCGCAGGTGATAGCATATCCAGATCGTTCCGTGACATTCCCGTGTGTGCATCCGCGCCCAGTCGCGACCTAGCTCGTCGTCCGTAAGAACCATTCTGGCGGTGCCTTGTGCGGCTTGAATCACAGCCTCGGCTTCGCCTTCATCTCTCCCCTTCTTTAGCTGCTTTCGCGTCTGCAACAGAAGTTGAACTAACGCTTGGTCGTAATCATCACAGTGTTCGAAAAAGGCGAACTCCCCAATCGCTCTCAGTGCGGTTTGATTTCTTTCGCCTCCTTGCTTCAATTCCTGACGGACCTTCACCGGAACCAGAATTCGGTTGAACAGGACGGCAACCGCCCCCAAAAGCTCAGCGCTTTGGAGGCTGACGAGAACTGACGTATCGATTGTTGCGACGAGATCGGGCACAGAGCGCCGCGCCTACTTTGACTCAGACGCCAGCATCAAAAGCAACGCTACGGCAAGAGTCCCAAGCAGAAGGCCTGCCTTGACTGCCTCCCCTTGCTGTTTCCCTGCGAGAAATTGAACGATCTGTCTTTCGGTTTCCGACGGATCGATCGGGTTCACGACAAAGTGTGGTCGAAACTGGGCGTAATATTGGAGTGGCACGAGCGGGCCGACAATTGGAATCAGAAGTTTTGCCGTTGTAATCGCGAAGTTCATTTCGGCGACAGCGCTTGGAGCGGGGTTCTCGAGGATAACAGCTAAGATCACATCCGATTCCCGCAGCTCTTTTTGAACTTCCGGCACAAGCACGCCGTTCCAAACATTACGACTCGTCGCGGGAGGCACATAAACTGTCATTCCCGACACAGCGGCCAGAGTTTGTAGACGGAGCGCAATGATCTGGTCGTGAGCGGTGCTGTACGAAATGAAGGTCTTCATTTGATTTAGCACTCAATAAGAGCAGCGGTTCTTCATTATATGGTTCAGCAAACGGAATTGGCTATTGGTTTGGCTAGAGGCAATCTCTACCAGTATTAACCGTTGCGAACAACCCGTTGGCAAACGTCAGGTACCGACCTGGGTACGTTGCTAATCTGTATGAGCGTGGAGATCAAAATGCCCAACTGCCCGGTATGCGGACAACCACTTCCGAAGGCGCTCGACGCCGAGGAATTGCAGTCACGATTGGCAGGAATCACCGCTCGCGCCCTTACGCGCGAAAAGCGGGCCCTTGAGATCGAGTTCCAGAAACGTCTTCCTCGACTACTTCAGGCGGAGAGAGAACGCGCTCGACAGATGGCGGAACGCAACGTCAAGCAAGAATTGCTTGAAGCGAAACGACGTGTGGATAAGGCCGAACGCGAAAAGAACAGCGAGATTCAGAAAATTCGCAAAGACGCAGAGCGAACAGCGGAGCGACGAGCGCGGATGGCCGCGAAATCGGCGGCGGCGCAAAATCAAGCCGAGATCGACAGGCTCCGGACGATCAGCGAACGCGACCGTGCGCGACATGACGGCGAGCGGGCACGCCTGCAAAATCAACTTGACCAGTTGTCTCGAAAGTTGGACAAGCAAATTGCCGATCAACTCGGTAAGGAAGCTGAGGTCGATCTCCTAGCCGAACTCACCCGAGCATTTCCTCCAAGCGACCGAATCGAACCGGTTCGCCGGGGCGTGAAAGGTGCCGACATCGTTCACGACATAATCGTTGATTCCAAACGTGTCGGTCGGATCGTCTACGAAAGTAAGAACGTCTCGAACTGGAGCAATAGTTTCATAGCCCAAGCAAAACGGTACCAGACGCAGTACGACACTCCGAACGTGATCGTTGTGAGTCGGAGCTTCCCGCAAAAGAAGAAAGGCTTGTGCAGCGTCAAGAATATTCCGATTGTTGACCCGCGAATGGCTGTGTGTCTTGCTTCGATTATTCGCGACGGAATCTGTGAGATAGGACACGCGCGATCAACCAGAGCCGGACGCAACGACAAAGCCAACCAACTCTTCGAGTACATCTTGAGCGATAGGTTTGTCACCCGCTTTCGCGAAATCGCGGACAGTGTGGATTCACTTCGTGAGCGCCAACAGAAGGCAAGGGATTGGCACGAACACGCTTGGGGCGAGGAATCAAGTCTGCACGACAGGATTGATGCCCGCCGCCGAGAAGTCGATTCGCAAATCAAGACAATCGTTAAGAATCCTACCGCATCTAGCAAGGTCCTTCGCTTGGAAGCCAGAGGCTAGCCACTACCCATCAACGCCGAAACTTGGGGACAGACGGAACGTTTCCTGTAATTCTTGATTCGTGCGAAGAGAAATATGAGAAAACTTCCTGTCTGTCCCCATGTTTCCCCGGACCAATTCTTTGGCTCCGATTCCCCGGCGCTATAATGTGCGTATGGCATTCTACCTACGCCAAATAAAGTTACGTCGCTGGTTCCCTCCGAACGACCGATTTGCGGCTTGCGTCGCTCGGATGACGGTTCTTCGTGAAGATTTTGCCATCGAGATGAAGGGCATCTATCGCGACTCAATTCCGGTTTTGGATGGAAACACATCGCAGTACCGGATGGTTTACTTCTGGCGAAATATGCTTAGGACGTTGTCTGAAATTAGGGGCGTTGTAATTATGCTCAACGGTGTTGATGAGTTCCGAGAAGCGTTGCAAAAAGAGTCTTCTGAACGCCGGAACCAGTTTCTCGATATGTACAAAAGATTCGAAGCCACACACGACCTGCTAAAGGGTCTCCGTGATGATATAGGCGGGCATGTTCAGCACACAAAAATAGAAAAGGCACTCAACGGAATGGACCCCGGCCAATTCGGTTACTTGGAAGTCGGAGAAATTTTGGACAAGACTCACTACAGGTTTGCAGGAGAGCTTTTGTTGGAAACTCAGCTTACCGGGCGCACAGACGAAGAACGCGTAAAACGAATCGAACATCAGTTTCGGGAGACCGCAACGTTGCTTCCAGTATTCGCGATGATGGAACTGATTTTCTCAATCTACGTTGTTAGTTGTCGGCTCGATGAGTAAGGGCCACGAAAATCGGAAACTTGGAGACTTGGAGACTTGGGGACAGACGGAACGTTTCCTGTAATTTTTGATTCGTGCGGAGAGAAATATGAGGAAACTTCCCGTCTGTCCCCATATTTCAAATGTGGGGTCAAGATGCGCTACGAAGTCAGGCAACAAGACGAAAAGTGGATTGTTTGGGACACGCTGAACGACTGCGCGATGAAAGGCGTGGCAGGCCTTTCCAGCCTTTCCAGCCTTACAGCCGCCAACTGCATGCGTCACCCGTCGATTGCAGGGCTTCTGGTGATGAAGCCGAACTCGGTAGCTTCCCTTGCTGCTGAGGCCAGACCATTGACCTTCTGGACGCAGAAAGAAGCCCAAGTATGTGTTGATACTTTGAATGACATTGACCAGTTAGGTTCTGTTTGATGCCACCGCCGACTTTAGCACTCCACCCACCGTGCGCGCGTGAAGAACCATATCCGGGCGTCGAGTTCGCGGTATCCTCCAGCAACATTTTTCCAAGGTAGACGACTAACCAGAGCAGGCTAGGCTGAGATCACCGAGCCAAGAGCAACGCGGGTGGGGCAGGCTTTTGGCATGGGTGGCGCACCCTTTGGGGTTTCGTTCTTTAAAGGGTGCGGTCTTTCTCCCTACGCCGACTCCCTCTTATTTGCCTTGGCCTGCACGGAACTCCTCATGGCGTGGCGCAATAGCATGTTGGTCTTGGTCTGGTATCCCCGCCCATAGCTCTTTAACCAATCGATAATGTCCGTGTCCAGACGAATGGTCACGGGTTTCTTGGCTGGCCGATAGAACTTGCCGATTTCCGCTTTCGACCAGTCGAGAACCTCCGGCATATCGGTCAGATCAATGTCCTCGTCTTTTTTTGCGGCAATGACGGCGATCTGCTTTTTTTGTTTCTTATTTAGTTTTTTCATAAATCAACCTCTCTCCCCCGGTCGCCGCTCGCGCCGAGATCAAGCGAATGCTGTCTTCGGCGCGCACCGTGAACACCAGGAAGAGGATGGCTCCCGTATCGATGGCCCCCGGCATGATAAAGCGGTCTTCTCCATCGTTGTGCAGTTCGTCGCGCATGGTCAGCGCGTAGGGGTCGTCGAAAGCGAGCGAAGCCGTGCGGAAGTCAATACCGTGCTTGGCAAGATTCGCCCGGCTTTTCTTCTCGTCCCACTCGAACCCTATGCTTCACTCTAACAATCGTAAATACATATGTCAATACAATACTTGCCGACGGCAGAGGACGGGTGGCCCGAAGGAACTCGATCCCTCAGAGGTCGCCCGCGCCTTAGGATTGACTGATCGGCACCACGAATCCTCTGAAACGGGCAACCTGTTCTCTTCCGTCATACTCTGATGATTCAGCACAAGTGAATTAGAACAAAGGGGTTGTGATCAAAGTGAGAATTCTTGCGGGGTTGTGTCTTCTGGCGTGTCTTGCCGGGTGCGCGTTTGGCCAGAATGAAGATGAACTGACGGCCAAAAAGCGGCTATTCCCGGGAATTGGGCCAGGGCTGCGGGCGCTGAAGCATGGGGCAGATGGAAATTATTATGTGTTGAGCGCGCCGGGATCTTCGGCCTCCGTATTCGACGCTGCAGGCAAACTGCTCAAGAGAGTTCCAGCCTTCGAAGACGGCAAGAGTTCCAATCCACAGTTATCCCAACTGGCCACGATCACCTTCGGCGAAGACCTGGACGTGGATGCGCAGGGAACCGTGTACGTGGCCGACCGTGGAGCAAACGCGATCAAGATCTGGGACGCCAAAGGAAATGAACGCGTCGTAAAGCTCAATGGACCTGTGGCGGTAGCGGCGCTTCCGGATGGGGAATTCGCCGTGGCAACCGTGCACGAACAGCACTTGGTTATAGTGTTCGACAAAAACGGACGCGACGTTCGCGAGTTCGGCGATCCCGAGCCGATTTCCGACCGGCCGGAGGTGAACCGCTTTTTGAATATCGGAATGCTCGCGACGGACGGTGGAGGCCATCTGTACTTCGCATTTCCTTACCTGCCGGAAGCGACCGTGCGGCAATACGACCGCTATGGGTACGCTGGGCAAGATATTCAATATACGGGAATGGACGCATGGCCGGCGGCACAAGCGACTCGTAAAGAGATTGAGCGGCAGGAGAAGCGCGGGGACGCTCCCATGTTCAAGCGCATCCTTACGGCGGTTGGCGTGGAGCGTACCAGCGGAGAAGTCTGGATGGCGCTGGGCGACAAGCTGCTGCACTTCGACAAAGAAGGAAACCGTCGCGCAACTTACCTGATCTACACGCCTGCGGGAGCGCGGCTCGAAGCCAATACGATTCTCATCGAGCAAGACCGTCTGATCATCGGAAGCGACCCGCTGGGCATCTACGAATTCGACCGGCCCGATAAAAAAACTCGACAATAAGAGAATTATCCTCAGGGCGATTTGGATGGAACCTGTGCAAAGTTGTGCGCGCGCGCGAAAATTTTGCGGGAATTCCCGCGCAAATGCAGTCTGGCAAGCGAAGTTGCACAAGAATAGTGCTTGTGGAAAAGCTGTGCATGGGGTGTGCACCCCGGTGAATCCCTTCGCACACTTTTCGCTTGCCCAAGTCGCCCCAATCGGCGACAATCCCGCGCTGTCTGATAGCAGTAAGTTCGAGGGGCCGGCAATTCCATAAGGGCCGCGCACGGGGCGCCAGGGGAAAGCAAGACGCTCCCGTACGGGCATGATTCCCGAAGCCTGAAAAAGTTAAAGATAATGAAGGGACCTGCTTTCCACAGCTTATTCACATCTGTGGAAATTGCCGGGATAGATTTTCTCTTGCGATGACTACTGCGACGAATGCCTGGGAGCGGTTTCTTGAGCGCGTGAAGTCCCGGGTCAGCATCAACACCTACACCACCTGGTTTCAACCCACGCGGCTGAATCGCGCCGAGGGTGAAAACCTGTTTGTGCAGATCCCCAGCACGGTCTTCCGGCAGGTCCTGACGCGGACCTACGGCGAAATCGTCAAAGCCGTATTCCACGAACTTGGGACGCCCAACGTGAAAGTGCAGTACGTCTGTACGGAGGAAGAGCCCGTGCCAGCCGCGCCCACCGCATCCGGCGTGAAGCAAGCGAAACTTGATTTTGAGAGCAGCGATCATCAATTGAATCTGCGCTACAGCTTCGATTCGTTTGTCGTCGGCAAGTCCAATGAGTTTGCGCACGCAGCTGCGCGCGCCGTGGCGGAGCAGCCTTCGAAGGCCTATAACCCACTGTTTCTCTATGGCGGAGTGGGCATGGGCAAGACGCATTTGATGCATGCCATCGGGCACACCATCAAGAAGCGCAATCCAGCCATGCGGCTGAGCTACGTGAGCGCGGAGAAGTTTACCATTGAGGTAATTAATTCTCTACGCTTCGACCGCATGACCAGTTTCCGCGACCGCTTTCATACGGTGGATGTCTTGCTGGTGGACGACATCCAATTCATTGCGGGGAAAGAACGGACCCAAGAAGAATTTTTTCACACGTTCAATGCGCTTTACGAACAGCAGAAGCAGATTGTGATTTCTTCCGACTGCCTGCCAAAAGAGATTAATTCGATCGAGGAGAGGCTGCGCTCGCGGTTTGAATGGGGCTTGATCGCGGACATTCAGCCGCCGGATCTGGAAACCAAGATTGCGATTCTGCAGAAAAAAGCGGAGAACGACCGGTTTGGCTTGCCGGACGATGTGGCTGAATATATCGCGCGGGCGATCAAATCCAACGTGCGCGAGTTGGAAGGCGCGCTGACTCGGCTGATGGCGTATGCGTCCTTGACCGGAGCCACCATTTCCCTGTCGACCGCCCAGCAAGTTCTGCGCAATATCATTGCTTCGCAGGAGAAGCGTGTCACCATCGATCTGATTCAGAAACGCGTCAGCGAACATTTCAATATGCGCGAACAGGATTTGAAGGTTCGTAGCAACACCCGCGCGATCGCGTTCCCCCGTCAGGTGGCCATGTATATCGTGAAGCAACTCACGACGGCGTCCTTGCCGGAGATTGGACGGCAATTTGGCGGCAAGCACCACACCACAGTGCTGCACTCGATCAACAAAATCGAGGAGATGCGCCGGTCCGACAAAGATTTGAACCGGACAATCACGCGCTTGATGGATACCCTGCAATAGCGACGGCGTTTTCACTCAACATATTTATTCCTAGTCACGCATAACTTTCCCGTCAGAATTGCGAGATGTGTTTCTCGTAGCCTTGTTGTTCTATGGCGTCGAGTTTGCGCGCGGAGTGTAATTTTCCGCGCGTGGAGACTTTGTGCATAGGCATTGGAGAAGTTGCGGAAATTCTGTTGAGTGTGGTGGAAGGTATTCTGTTTTACTGAGTTGAGTACAAGTACGACGCTGCGTTTTCACCGATTCCCACAGTTCGCCACTTGGAACACCCAGTGCTAGGCCATTGGGATAGAGGCGGTTGTTGAGCTTTCCACAAATCCACTGCACTCATCACAACAACAAGCTTTATAGTCCTTAAAAATAGATGAGTGCTCTTGCTGTTGTGATAGCGGTTGTATGTTGTGGAAAAAACGCAAGCACCGTACCTCGCGGCTCGGAGCGAGAGCGTTCTGATTCCCACGTATTTCCACAGGTTTTACGTGCCTTGCGGGCTTTATACTTTGGGCAAAAGCGAGTACAGTACGACAGCGGTATAAAGTGGCGAGGGACCCGAATGAGCGCAACAGGAACCGCACGCGAGGAACATCAATCGATGGAATTCAGCGTTACAAAATCGGCGCTGTTAAATGAACTCAGCACCACACAAGGCGTCGTTGAGCGCAAGACGACGATCCCAATACTTTCCAATTTATTGGTCGAGGCTAAAGGCAGTCAGTTGACCATCACGGCGACGGACCTCGAGCTGAGCGTTCGCACGTCCTGCGAAGCAAAAATTAAAAAGGAAGGCGCGGGGACTATTCCAGCGAAAAAGCTGCTTGAGCTTGTGCGCCTGCTGCCCGAAGGCGAAATCAAAGTCAGGCTCCTCGAAAATCACTGGGTGGAAATTGTCAGCGACAGGAAAAAATACAAGCTTGTTGGGATGGCGAAGGAAAACTTTCCAGCTCTACCGACGATGCCCCACACGCTCGTCAAAATCCCAGCTGCAATCATTGAGAGCCTGATCGCCAAAACAAAGTTTGCTATTTCAATGGAAGAGTCTCGCTACACGTTAAACGGCGGTTTGCTGATTTTGAAGCCGGATACCCTGGCGATGGTGGCCACTGACGGCCACCGTCTGGCGCTTGCGGAAACGGACCAGAAGCTCGCGGGCTTGAATGGCGAAGTGAAAGTTCTCATCCCCAAAAAAGCGATGGACGAAGTGGAGAAACTTGCGAGCGCGGCTGGCTCCGAGGCCTCCATCGAGTTCGCCAAAGACGAAAGCCATCTATTCTTTCAGGTCGGCCACCGGCTTTTGATTTCGCGAATTCTTACCGGGCAGTTTCCGAATTACGAAGCGGTGCTCCCTCGCGACAATAGCAAGACCGTGGTCCTCGAGCGCGTGGAACTCAGCGATGCGGTCCGGCGCGTATCGCAACTCGCCGATCAGCGTTCGCATGCGGTCAAACTGGCCGTCTCCAAAGAAGGTGTTGAGATTTCCGCTTCAAGTCCCGAATACGGCGAGGCCAAAGAAAACATCGAGAAGGAATACAAAGGCGACGCGATCAGCATCGGTTTCAATTCGACATACATGCTCGATTTTCTCGCTGCCGCCGCCGATGGCCCGATCAGCATCGAATTGAAGGACGAACAGTCGGCCGGCCAAATGCGCCCGCTCGCCGACGAATCCTACCGCTACCGCTACATCATCATGCCGATGCGCATCTGATTCAGCGCGCGTCCCTACGATTGTACCGATAAACTATCCATGGTGTGATTTAGCCAAGTGAATAATATATTCTGCAACGTGCCTTCCATGAGGTTCCAAGCTGGAACCTCAAACCTGTGCTTCGACGCAAGTGCCTCCGCAAAACTCCATTGTTTCAACCGCCTTGATTAATCAGAAAATCCTTTTTGTTCGCGGCACTCACGTAAGGCTAGCAACGCACTAAGAATTGCGCCGAGAAATTGACGCAATTCGCTACGATGCGAGATTTCAGGCGGTTTTTGAAACGATTCGCTGAATGCTGGAAACACCAATTCCAGCGAAAAAAACCGATCGGATTTCACGCCAGACTTGAATTCCCAGCGAAGTCGTCCAAGCCTGCAAAGGTAAGTCTAAATGGCACAAAATAAGTGGTTTACGGAAGGCTTGTCACCTTTTCTGGCCTTGAGAAACGGCGTCCGATCAAGTACAATTTGTTGGCTGTCGATTCGCAGTTCGGTAACCTTCCAATCGGCACGTCGGCCAAGTAATTTCGGCACTGCAATTTAGCTTCGCGCCAGGAGCTAGTGAGCCGGAACCTTGGAGTTATGAAGTCTTCGCCACGTCTCGCTGCGCGAGATGGGATGGAGCAGGAACCCTACGAGTTCTGGATTCGTTCGATGAATCCGGAATCAAAGGGTAAGGCGACGTACGGAGCATTCCACGAGCACGCCTTTCCTCGCTTCACAAAAGTTTGAGCAAAGGTTTTAAGCGCTGAGGCCCGCCGCAAGTCTCGGGGTCCGTCTTTAAGCGCTAAGAGTTTCGTCAGGAGCATACATGGGCGATAAAGAGACGGTGGCCGGAAAAGTTCCGGGTCATCAATACGACGCGAAATCGATCAAAGTCCTCGGCGGTCTCGAAGCCGTGCGTCTGCGTCCCGCGATGTACATCGGCTCGACGGGAGACATGGGCCTGCACCATCTGGTGTGGGAAGTCGTCGACAACTCGGTCGACGAAGCGATGGCCGGCTATGCGGACGAAATCAATGTCACGGTACACGCAGATGATTCGGTCACTGTGGTTGATAACGGCCGCGGGATTCCCGTCGACATGCACGCCACGGAAAAGCGACCAGCGGCGGAGGTGGTGCTCACGGTCCTGCACGCTGGCGGAAAATTCGACAGCGACACCTATAAAGTTTCCGGAGGTTTGCACGGTGTCGGCGTTTCCGTTGTAAATGCTCTTTCCGACCGGCTCGAACTGGAAATTTCGCGCGATGGCGCCGTTTGGGAACAGTCCTACGAAAAAGGCAAGCCGACCACGAAGCTAAAACAGACAGGCAAAACGCGAAAGACCGGCACGAGCGTTACGTTCCATCCCGACGCGACCATTTTCGACAAAACGGTCTTCAGCTTCGATACGCTGTCGCAACGCTTGCGCGAGCTGGCTTTCCTCAACAAGGGCCTGAAAATCACGCTGACGGATGAACGCACGGAGAAAACATCAGAATTCCGCTTTACTGGTGGCATCGGCGAGTTCGTCAAACACCTGAACCGCGGCAAGACCACGCTGCATGATTCGCCGATCTACATCGAGGGCAAGCGCGGCACCGTCGAAATCGAAATCGCGCTGCAATACAACGACACGTACGGCGAAAATGTTTTCGCCTTCGCGAACACCATCAATACGGTGGACGGCGGCACGCACCTTTCCGGTTTTCGTTCCGCGCTGACGCGCACGATCAACAATTTCGCCTCGTCCGCGGGCATGCTGAAAGAACAAAAAGACGAAGTGACCATCACTGGCGACGACGTTCGCGAAGGTCTCGTGGCAGTGGTATCCGTGCGCTTGCCGCAGCCGCAATTTGAAGGACAAACCAAGGGCAAGCTGAACAGCGACATCAAGGGCGACGTCGAGCAACTCGTCAACGAAAAGCTGGGCGAATGGTTCGACAAGCATTCCACGGTGGCTCGCCGCATCATTTCCAAGTGCATCGATGCCGCGCGCGCCCGCGAAGCTGCCCGCAAAGCCCGCGAACTGACGCGCCGCAAATCCGCCATGGATTCAAGCGGCCTGCCCGGCAAGCTCGCCGATTGCCAAGAGCGCGATCCTTCGCGATGCGAACTGTTTGTCGTTGAGGGAGAATCCGCCGGCGGCTCGGCAAAAATGGGCCGCGACCGCAAGTTCCAGGCTATCCTGCCGCTCAAGGGAAAAATCCTTAACGTAGAAAAAGCGCGTTACGACAAAATGCTGGGGCACGAAGAAATTCGCGCCATTATCACAGCGCTTGGCACGGGTATCGGCAAGGACGACTTCGACGCCGGAAAGCTCCGCTATCACAAAGTGATTTTGATGACCGATGCGGACGTCGACGGCTCGCACATCCGTACCCTGCTGCTGACGTTTTTCTTTCGCCACATGAAGGAGCTGATCGACCGTGGGCACATCTACATTGCGCAACCACCTCTCTATCGCGTGAAGCGCGGCAAGACCGAAAAATACATTCGCGATGAACGCGAATTCGCGCACGAGTTGATGAAGCGCGCCACGGAAGATCACGTCGTGAAAGCGAAAGAAGGCGTGTCACTCGAAGGCGCGGGGCTGACGAAGTTTCTCCTTAATGTGCAGGAGTACGAAGCCGCGGCGGCGAAACTAGGCCGGCGTTTGCGCGAGCCGGGGCTGGTCGAGTTGCTTGCGGAGAGCGGCCTCGAGAAAAAGACAGATTTCGAAGACAAGAAAGCGCTAGAAAAGCTTTTGAGGGAAGTGGACAAGGCCAAACTCAAGCTCGAAGGCAAGGTTGCTTTCGACGAAGAGCACAGCCTCCACGAGATCCAGTTCGGCCCGCCACACAACCAAAAAGTGAACTGGGCACTGGCTTCGACCGCGGATTACAAGCGCCTGCGCGGCCTAGCCAAGCAGATCGAGGAGTACAACAAACCGCCGTTCACGGTGGCGCGCAACGGCGACAAAGTGAGCAAAGAAAACGTGCACGACGTCCTCAACTACGTCGTGGAAGACGCGAAGAAGGACTTCACGATCACGCGATTCAAAGGCCTGGGAGAAATGAACGCCGAGCAGTTGTGGGAAACCACGATGAACGCGGACACGCGGACGCTGCTCCAGGTCAAACTCGAAGACGCCGTCGCCGCCGAGGATATTTTTACCACGTTGATGGGCGAAAACGTCGAAGCGCGGCGCAAGTTCATCGAAGAAAATGCGCTCGAAGTCGTGAATCTGGATATTTGATCGGTGGCAGCCGAGTCCAATGCGGATGCGGGCTCGATTCGAAACGCTATTCGTTGGGGCTTGCTGCTAGCGTCGGTCTGCACTGCCGGATTTCGTTTGCCGCGTCTCGCGCATGAATACCGAGCGTGGCGAGACGCTCTTGGGTTCGGTGACAGTTCTGCCTCGGAAGGCTGGCACAGAGTTCTCACGGTCGAACT